>OHGK01000583.1_pt1 | contig 23971 bp, 25 predicted proteins | sample 1567671 | NCBI WGS metagenome assembly OHGK01 (sample SAMEA3879577, study PRJEB24766) | human gut metagenome | biome: human-associated habitat; feature: feces | place: USA | collected 1985/1987 | reverse complement strand
AGGAAGAGGTAGGTAGTGTGAATAAAAAAGTTTTAAGTATTATAGGCGCTTTTCTAGGTGGGTTGATTTTTAGTATTCCATGGGTACTTGTTTATGTTTTTGGTAATTACATCATGTCAATACTTGCATTTTTAATTGCAACTGGTGCCTATATTTTCTATAAAAAATTTGGTGGAGAAGTTACTAAGAAAACTAGTATTACGATAGGTGTTATTTCATTAATTATAGTAACGTTTTTAGTGTTTATAGTACTTCCACTTGCACTGATGGTTAGTGAAGGACACGGTTTTAACTTTGCATATTTGGGTGTTCTTTATAGTGACAGTAAGTTTGTAAGTGCGATAATAAGTGATTATGTAGTGAGTGTTATATTTACCCTTTTAGGTATAAGTAGAGTAGTAGCGTCTATTAATAAAGATGCTTATGGAGTTATTAACGATAGTGAGTATCTAAAAGAAGACGACGAAGAAAAAGTAATAAAAGAACTTAAGAAAGTGTATGACTACTATAAAGCATACGATAAGAAAACTGCTATCCCTGATAGTGTACTCTTTAGTAATATAAAGGTTAAAAATCCTAATAGATTAAAGAGTAACTATATTAAAAGAGGTGTCATAGTACTAGCTAGTGCTAATAAAACATACTTTGATGAAGAAGCTATACTTAATTTAGAGAAAGCGAGTAGTAACTATAAAAAGTTTAAACGTAGAACTTTTAGAATAATTTTATTTAGTGCAATATTTTTAGCATTTGCTATTTTAGCTGCACTAGTTTCAGTAGACGACGAGTTAACTTATAAAACATACTCGTATGACGACATAAGTATTAAGTTACCTGACTATTTTACAAAAGACGATACTGTTAAGGATGAAGACGGGTATGCTTATTTTGAAGGGTACCAAAGTAATAATAAAATAGGAGTAGAAGGTGTAATACTAGAATACTATGATACAGATTATACATTAAGTGAAATAAAGGATGCGCTTTTAAAGTATATAGAAGAAGGTAGCACAATTATAGAAACCAAAGAAGTAGAAGTAAACAACATTGATGCTTATTTAGTTATAACTAATTATAAAGAATATCCTACACAATATTCATACATGTATATATTTAGTAACGGTAAAAAAGCTTATACAGTGGAGTTAATATATAATAAAGATAACGAAAGTGAGTTTTTAGATAATTATAATAATATAATTGATAGTTTAAGTTTTAATTTTAAAGAGAACAATAGTATTTAATTAGGTACAATAAGTAGAAACAACAAAAATTGTTCATAAACTACTTGAAATTTTATAAAATATATTGTATAATACTTAACGAAAAGAGAAAGAAGTGTTATCCACACTCGCCTGACTGACAATTTTAATGACTTGTAGTTAGTGGGCCAAGAAGCTTAAAGATTTATATCTTTTTTGTTCAATTAGTGGATACATTTTGTATTCACTTTTTATATATGATTTTGGAGGTGTTTACTATAGCTAAACAAAACGATAATGTTCTAATTAATGAACAAATTAAATTTGAAGAGATGATGGTTATTGGACCTAATGGTGAAAAACTAGGGATTAAGAAAAGACAAGATGCACTTACTCTTGCTAATTATGCAGGACTTGACCTTGTTTTAATGAGTTCTAATGGAGTTCCTGTTTGTAAAGTAATAGACTATAATAAGTTTAAGTATGAAAAACTTAAAAAAGAAAAAGAAGCTAAGAAAAGACAAAGAGAACAAAATTTAGAATTAAAAGAATACAGACTTTCTGTAACAATTGATGTACATGACTTTGAGACTAAACTTAAGAATGCTAGAAACTATATTGAGAAAGGTCATAAAGTTAAAGTATCAGTTAGATTTAAAGGTAGACAAATTGCTCACCCAGAACTTGGTAGAGATGTAATTGTTAAGTTTGCTGATAAATTAAATGATGTTGCAGATGTAGTAGAAGTACCTAGACTAGAAGGTAGAACCATAAGTTTAGTAGTAGCACCAAAAAAATAAGAAGAAGGAGTGTAGAATTATGCCAAAACAAAAAACTCATAAGGGTATAGCTAAAAAGGTAACTGTAAGACCTGGTGGAAGTACTAAGATAGGAAAACCAGGTGCAAACCATAATAGTGGTAAGAAAGCAACTAGCTTTAATAGAAATTTTAGAAAAGGATCTGTTTTAAGTAAAGCTGATACAAACAGATACAAGAAAGCGTTATAAGGGGGTATAAGTAAATGACAAGAGTTAAAGGCGGAACAGTTTCAAGAGCAAGAAGAAAAAAAGTTTTAAATAGAGCTAAAGGTTATTTCGGAAGTAAACATAGACTTTATAAAACAGCTCAAGAACAATTAATGCACAGTGGTGTATATAGTTTCAATGACAGAAAGAAAAATAAAGGAAACTTCAGAAAATTATGGATAACAAGAATTAATGCAGCTTGTAGAGCAAATAACATTAGTTATTCAAAATTTATTGATGGACTTAATAAAGCTGGAATTACTATTAATAGAAAAATGCTTAGTGAACTTGCTATTCAAGATATGAATGAATTTGTTAAGTTAATTGATATTGCTAAGAATGCTTTAGAAAATAAAACAACTAAAGAAAGTGCTGAAGTTAAAAATGATATTAAAAATATGACAGTTGCTGAATTAAAAGAATTAGCTAAAGAAAAGAAAATTGAAGGTTATACTACTATGAAAAAAGCTGAATTATTAAATGCTTTAAAGTAGAAGAATATTCTTCTTTTTTTATGTCTTAATTTGACTTAATGTACCAAATATGGTATAATTATCTTAATTAAGGGGGACTATGAAATGATTTATAATGATAAATGGTTAGAAATGTTTTTATATGCTAAAAAATATTATGAAGTTTATGGTAACTTAGAAATACCACAAGGCTATACCTTTAGAACTAGAAATGGAGAAAATATTGCTCTTGGTGCTTGGCTTAAACGTCAAAAATATTATTATAAAGTAAATAAATTAACTATAGAACAGACTAAAAAACTTGAAAGTATTGGTATAATTTGGAAAAGTATTATGTCAGGTACTAAAAAGAATACATTAAAAAAATCTGGCGAGTGGTTAAAGTACTACAAAGAAGTATTAAATTATTTTAATACACATGGTAATTCTATCTTAAGAGAAGAAGATGTAGCACTTGATGAAAATGGAGATACTTTAGAAATAGGTTTATGGTTAAAAGTTCAAGCTTTTAGGTATTTAAAAGGAGACTTAACAGAAGAACAAATTGAATTATTAAATCTTATTGATATTAATAGATATTTAAATGTTTTTGAAAAAGTATTAAAATAGGGGGGGAAAACAACATGGATACAGAAAAAAACTGGTTAATTTATTATAAAGAAGCAGCTAACTTTTATAAAGAAAACAACCATCTAAACATTCCTTGTACTTATGTACCAAAAAATACTAACATAAGACTTGGTACATGGATAGGAAGAATGAGAACTTTAGGAAAGAATGGTAAATTATCTAAAGAAAAAATGAGCCTTCTTAACGAAATAAGTATGATATGGGATATAAAAGAAGTACATAATATAGAATACTTTAATACTTGGATGATTTATTATAATGAACTTGTTAAATATTATAAAGAACACAACGACATTAAAGTACCTAGTAATTATTCAGTTACTACTGAAAACGGGTATGTGGTTAACTTACATCCTTGGTTAAATGCTCAGAAGAGTAAACTTAAAAGTAATAAACTAGGATACAATAGTGAAGTTAAAACTAAGCTTTTAGAAGAATTAGGAATATTTAAAGATGACTTAACGACACGTAAAAACATTAAAGAGAATAATGAGAATGTTTGGTTAAGAAACTATGAAGCAGTAAAAGAATATTATAAAAAACATGAAAATTTAGACATTCCTTATACCTATACACATATTTTTAGTGATGGAACTTCTATCAATTTGGGAGTTTGGTTTAAAAAACAAATTTGTAGTTACTTTGGAAAAGCAATGAAAGAATTAACTAACGAACAATATGAACTTCTAACACTTTTAGGAGTTGATAAACTTGAAAATACCATAGAAAAAAGAAAAATAGCTTGGGAAGAAAAGTATATACTTTTAGAAAAATACTATAATAAATACGGTACTCTAGAAATGCCTCCTAATTATATGATGACATATAATAATAAAACAATAAATATGGGTTCATGGTTTAGAAATCAATGTGAAAGATATAGGTGTGATAGACTTAATTTTAGAGAAATGAAAATGCTTAGAAAACTAGGCATTGATAGTTACCTTAACAAAGGTAATAAAGTCTCATGGTTAACATATTATCGAGCAGCTTTAAACTATTATAATACTTTTCATAATCTATTAGTGCCTACTAATTATGTAGTTATGTTAGATAATAGACCTATTAAATTGGGTGAATATCTATCTAATATTAGAAGTGGTAAAATAGTAATTAGTGATGTACAAAAAGAATTACTTAATAGAATGAATATGATATGGGATGTAATCGAATTTAATAAGAAAATTTATTATGTTACATGGTTAACTACATATAATGCAGTAAAAGAGTATACTAATATTTATGGTAACCATATAATACCTGAAAACTATATAGTAACTATTAATGGTACTAAAGTAAAACTTAGTGAATGGATTAATTTACAATTCAAATTATTAGAAAAAGATATGTTAAATAGTGAACAAATAAGTAAATTAAGTGAGTTAGGTATTTCTAAGAAAATGATTAGATTATAGGAGGTTATTATGTTTGATAGTAAGAAGAAAGAAATGTTAGAGAATTTAAAGAATGATAAAGAATATATTGATGAATTAAAAATATTAAATGAGTTACTAAAATATGACAAGTGTGTCGTTCCTTCTAAAGAGTTTAATATTCGTAAAAGACATAAAAGACTTAAGTTTTTAGCTTATATGTATGGGTATAATTTGAGTGTTAAATCTTTAAAGGAAGACTATATATTTATGATAACTAAAAGAGAAGAGTATATACCAACTGATTATATATATAGTAACATCATTGAAAAACTAGAATGTATCTATCTATCTAGAAAAGAAAAAATAGATTATGAAAAAACAATAGCAATTCATATATTTAATAATATATTAGATAGTGAAAATGGTGTGTTTATTCCTAAAAATAGTGAGTTGTATGAATTACTAAATTTAAATATTATATGTTATTTAGAAGAGTACTTAGATTATAGAGAAATGAAACTAATTACTTATAAAACTAGTGATGGAATATATTTTAACTAAAAATAAAGAGTATATACTTGGTATAAAATTATAAAAGGACTTAAAGTCTAATTTGACTTAAGTCCTTTCTTTTCAAATTCTTTTTGTAATTTATTGCTTGACCATAGTAAACTATATTTAGTTTGATTTATTATTAGATCAAACTCTCCAATGTATTCATATACCTTTGGGTTCCAACTAAGTTTAAAATCATTTAACCCTTTATATGGATTATTCTTTGTAAAGTCTCCTGTAATACCATTAAGGTCTAAAAAACTTAGTCCTTCATTCTTATAATAATTTATAATAGAGTAGTGTAAATAGTGATTTGGAAGAAGTCTATTATAGAACTTATCAAATCCACTTATATAAATGCTCGCAACATTATTGTGTTTTACGACTAAAGCACCAGCTACATACTCTTTAAATATACTATTTTGTATTTTCTTACTAACTTCAGCAATCTCTTCATTTATTTCATATAATTTTCTATCACTAAGCATTTTCTCATTATAAATATTCTTGTTAGTCGGATCCATTTGAAATATTTTGTTTATCTTTTCATTAATAGTAGCTTCTGTTTCATGATCATCCTGTAAATTAAGTAAGTACTCATGATAATCTACTTCTACTAAAAATAAATCAATTAGATTATCTATACTAAATATCTTATACATATATTTATAATAGTCACTTTCTTTATCTTCTTTTCTCTTAGTAAGTTCATACAAACTATTAATATTATAAAAGTCACCTTTAATTAAACTTAATCCTTTATTACTTATCTTATTAATACTTTTTTGTAGTTTAGCATCTAAATTATTAAAACTAAAAGTTTTTAAATTAATAATTGGATTATATTTAGGAAGCATACTTTCAAAATAAATATTATCCTTTAATTTTTTATAACCTAATTCTTCCATAGTAATAATTAATTCATTAGTTGAATTGTTTAAAGACTTATTACCATTTTTATCTACTTCATTTAATATAATAATTGGATCAATTTTAATAAAAGCATATCCTTTTTTATGAAAGTACTTTTTTATGCTATCTGTAAAATCTTTAAATATATCTTTATTAAAGTAATCAATTAAAAAACCTCTTGGACTATAACCATATTTAACATTTAACGAAATTGATTTAGAAAGAAGTAAGAATGCACCAACTAAATTAGAGTTATCATATGCTCCTATATATAACGCTTTATAGCCTTCTTTTTCTTTTAATTTACCATAATTACTAGTTTGATAAAAACTCCCTAAAACATGCTTATTTGCAAAACTATCAAATTCATTTACATTAATCTCTTTTATAGTCATAATATCTTCCCTTCAATAAGATAAATTATACCATAAAAAGTACATTTTGTAAAATAGTTTTACTTTAATTTAAGTGTATTAACGTCATTTAATAAAGTTACAAACGGACAAGCAGGTAAAGTATTTGGTTTTCTATGAACTTCATTTATAAAAATCTTGTCTAAGTACTCACATTTGATATAATATATTTTCATTTCATAAAAAAGTTCAGAACAAAACTCACAATGACTTAATGGATTACAAGAAATACTAAATAGTTCTCTTTTAATTTCTTCTAATAAAGTTTTTCTGTTTTCCAAAGACAAACCATAAGTATTTTCCTTTAAATCTCTGATTATTTCTAAATACATAGATAATTTTTTCATAAATAAGTCACTTCCTTTTAAATTATTATACTAAATTTACATAATTTGTCAAATTTAGTTGTTAAATAGTCTTAAAATATAGTATAATTTATTAAGAAAGGGTGATACTTATGAGTAAGATTACTGATGTAGTAGCTAGAGAGATATTAGATTCTAGAGGAAATCCAACTGTAGAAGTTAAAGTATATACTGAGAAAGGTAGTGTTGGAGTGTTTTCTGTACCAAGTGGAGCATCTACTGGTAAAAAAGAAGCATTAGAACTTAGAGATAATGATGAAAGATACTTTGGAAAGGGAGTATTAAAGGCAGTAGATAACGTTAACACAATAATTAAAGCACATCTTATTGGAAAAGAAGTTATGGAACAAAAAACTATAGACGATTTATTAATAAAACTAGACGGTACACCAAACAAGAGTAACCTAGGCGCTAATGCTATACTAGGAGTTAGTGTAGCATGCTTAAAAGCAGCTGCAAAAGATAACAATCTAGAAGTATATAGATATTTAAATAAAAGAGATGTTAGAATTCCTTTTTGTATGTTTAATATTTTAAATGGTGGAAAACATGCAACTAATAATATAGATATTCAAGAGTTTATGATAGTACCTAAATTTAATACATTCAAGGAGTCACTTCAAGCTGCTAGTGAAGTCTTTCATAGCTTAAAAGGCCTACTTTTAGAAAAAGGACTTAATACAAATGTAGGAGATGAAGGCGGGTACGCGCCAGACCTTGAAAACAACGAAGAAGCTCTAGGCATAATAGTTAAGTCTATTGAAACAGCAGGATATACTCCCGGTAAGAATATATTTATTGCTTTAGATATTGCTGCAAGTAGTTTTTATAATAGCGAAACAGATACATATAATATAGATAAAGAAAATAAAACAAGAGAAGAGTTACTTAGCTATTATGAAGATCTAGTTAAAAAGTATCCAATTATTAGTATAGAAGATCCGTTTGACGAAGAAGACTATACTGGGTTTAAAATGATTACTGATTTACTTGGTAAAAAAATAAGCATTGTAGGAGACGATTTATTCGTTACTAATAAAGAACTTTTAAAGAAAGGTATTGAAGAAGGACTATGTAACGCAATATTAATTAAACCTAATCAAGTAGGTTCTTTCTATGAGACACTTGAGACAATAGTCTTAGCTAAACAAAATAAATATACTTGCATAATGAGTCATAGAAGTGGAGAAACAACAGATACTTTTATAAGTGACCTTGCAGTTGCGCTTAACATACCTTTTATGAAAAGTGGTTCTACTTCAAGGGGAGAAAGACTAGCTAAATATAATAGATTACTTGAAATTGAAGAAGAATTATAGTAAAATAATATACGAGGAGAAAAAATATGGAAATAGTATTAATTATAGTAAGCATAATTTTAATAGCGCTTGTACTACTACAAAGTGGTAAAGCAAGTGATGCTGGACAAATAATCACTGGTGGTAATTCAATGCTTATGGGTCAAATGAAAGAAAGAGGAGCAGAAAAGTTTTTAACTAGACTTACTTATCTTACTGGACTTTTATTCATAGTATTATCAATGATTATGGGAATGTAAAATAATTAAAAAAACACTTGAAATATAGTGCTTTTTTTGATAAGATTATCTTGTAATAAAGATAGGAAGTGAAGTACATGAAAATTAACTCTTTAGTACAAAATAAAGTACAAATGGGGGGGGGGTATTTAAATAGTATAAATAACTATAGTTTTTCATGTGCAATTAAATGGATAGAATAAGTCTACCCATTTTTTCGTGTCTTAAAAAGAAGGGAATGATATAAAATGAAAAAATTAGACATAGGAGTAATAGTAACAACTTTAATTATAGTAACAATAAGTTGTAGTTTAGCATTTTTCGCAGCAAGAGTTGTAGGAGAGCCAAAAGATATAAATCTTGTAGCCAAAAATGTTGCAATAACTTTTAATGACACTTCAATTATTGCAAATGGTGTTGTATCTCCGGGTTGGAATACTACCAAAACATTTACAATTACAAATAATAGTAAAGAAGAATACAAATATAATATTTCTATAAAAGACTTGATAAATACTTTTGTAACAGAAGGATACTTACAATACAAGATAACTAGTACAAACAATGGATACAATATGACTGAGTTTAAAGATATACCAAAGTCTAGTGCACCTAAAGATACAATACTAGCTTATAGTGTTAGTATTCCAGTAGGAGTAACACAAAGTTATACAATTGAATTTAAGTATATAAACGATGAAAGTGTAGACCAAAGTGATGATATGGGTAAGAAACTAAGTGGAAAGTTATTTATAACTGAGGGAACAGAACAACCTACACTTTTAAGTCAAATATTAAAAGATAACCCAACAAGAAGTACAAGAAGTAATAACAATAATGGAACAAATGACTTTGCAACACCTTTAACTACAACTACAACAGGAACATTATTTACATCAACAGAAAGTATAACAGGCATAACAGACTCACCAAAAGAAGTATACTACTATGCAGGAAATACAACAAACAACTGGGTAAAGTTTGCTAACCTATACTGGAGAATAATAAGAACAAATCATGACTCTAGTATAAGACTACTTTATGTAGGAACAAGTCATGATACGACAGATGGTAACATAGGGCAAAGTGCATTTAATACCAACAGAAATAGTCCGAAATATGTAGGATACAAATATGGAGAAGATACATCACTTGATACAATAAGAAATAATACTACAAATAGTACAATAAAAACGTTTATTGACTCGTGGTATCAAAATAACTTAACAAACTATACAAAATACTTAAGTACAAGTGCAGTATATTGTAATGATAGAAGCGAAGGAACAGGACAAACATATAGTGTAAGCGCTGACTTCAATTTTGCACCATACTATAGAATGGACTATGATACAGATGGAACATCAGCTAATCCATCATACAACTGTAGCGATGTAAGAGACGCATTTAGCGTAGAAAATACAAATGCAAAACTAGATTATCCTGTTTCTTTAATGACAGCAGATGAAATAGCATTTGCCGGTGGGGTAGCAAACCAAACAATGAACACTCCATATGCATGGTTTATAAGTAATAGCGTCGGAACACAAGTATCAACATATTGGTGGTCCTTGTCTCCTAGCAATTGGTTCAATGGGTACGCGTTCGTGTGGGTCTGGTATTCCGGCAATACGTACTTGGACGACAACTACGTGGTCCACACTGACGCCGTGCGTCCCGCCATTTCTCTCAAATCTTGTATCAAATATAGTACAGGTGATGGGACATCAGAGTCACCATATGAAATAGTTGAAACTTCAAGTGGATGCTAAACTGTGCCTCTCTTGTAATCCGTCCGAAAACCCTTTCGGACGGCTCCACCGACGTAAGTTGGTGGTAAGAAAAAAATGAATACTGACTAACCTGTGCTAGAAAGACTAATACTTTCTGGCGCGTGAGTGCCAGTGATCCCGTTAACTTAACTGTGTCTAACGATTAATTTACTAATATAATTACTATAAAGTAATCTAAGGGTTAAATGATAGTTTATATAATAAGACAAACTAGTAAAATACTTTAGCAAAAACAGACTAAAGTATTTTTTTATGGCATATTAAATTAAAACAGTAGAACTAAAACTCTACTGTTTCTACGTTATTTGGTATTTGATTATTTATTTGCTGTACTTGCTGTGTTACTTGTGGAGTAGGTTGTTGTGGTGCTTCTTTTATGCTGTGGGCTTTTTGTGCCATTTTTAGGTTTGCAACTAAGTTATCGTCTTTGTAAGCTGTCATATCGTTTTCTAAGTCAACTATCTTTAGTATTTCTTCAAATGATGTTTCTCCTTCAACAACTTTGTTTAACCCATCTTGTAATAGTGTAACAACTTCTCCAGTATAAACTAAATCTCTTAGAACGTGTTTAGGAGCATTATTGGTAATTGCGTCTTTTATTTTTTCATTCATTATTAGTACTTCTAGTATTGCAAGTCTTCCTCTATAACCATGGTTACATCTAGGACACCCTTCTTTATTTGCAACATACATTTCATTTATATCTTTTCCTATAACTGTTTTAAATACTTGTTTTTCATATTCTGTAGTTTGTCTTTTAATCATACAGTTAGGACATAACTTTCTAGCAAGTCTTTGACTTATTATTCCTTCAAGTGAACTACCAAGTAAGTATCTTTCTACATCCATATCAGTAAGTCTTTCAATAGTATTAAGTGAGTTATTAGTGTGTAGTGTACTAAGAACTAAGTGTCCAGTAATTGAAGCACGTACGGCAATTCTTGCTGTTTCATCATCACGAATTTCTCCGATCATTATTATATTAGGGTCTTGTCTTAAAATGCTTCTTAAAATAGTAGCAAATGTAAGACCAATTTCAGTCTGAGTTTGAACTTGGTTAATACCAGCAATATCCATTTCAACTGGGTCTTCAACTGTTATGATGTTAACTTCTTCAGTATTAAGCTTTTGAAGAATAGAGTATAAAGTAGTACTTTTACCAGTTCCAGTAGCACCAGTAACTAAGATAATTCCATTAGGTATTCTAATTAATTTATTAATCTTTTCCATTGCATCTTTACTAAAACCTAAGTTATCAAGGCCAGCTAAACTCATAGAGTAGTCAAGTATTCTTATAACTATTTTTTCTGCATTATTAGTTGGTAGTGTGCTTACACGCAAATCAAGTAGTCTATCTCCAATTTTACTCTTAATCGCACCATCTTGAGGTAGTCTTGTTTCCATTATATTCATACCGGCTATCATTTTGATACGACTTATCATATTTCTTTTATATTTACTAGGGACTATACTGTAATCACTTAAAATACCATCAATTCTAAAACGAATTTTTAAAGCTTCTTTAGATGGGTCAAAGTGAATATCACTCGCACCCTTATTAACTGCGTCTATTATAATTTCATTTGCTATTTCAACAATAGGTAATTTTTCAAAATTAAATTCTTTCATATATAGCCCTCTCTATTCTAATAATTATTATACAATAAAACACTATATAAATACAAGTATTTTTTGAAAATTTTATGTAATACAAAGTAAAATTAATTTAGTAAAGTATCAAACAAAGAATTGACAAACATATATACTTATGTTAAAATTTAGTTGTAGCTAGGAGAAAATAAGTGAGTTTAAGATATTTTGGTTGACATCAATTTTTCTCTATAGTAAAATTAAGTATGTAAAGTAGGTGAAAATGTGAAAAAGAGTGGTTTTACTTTAGTTGAAGTAATTGCAGTTATTGCTTTAATCGCAGCTTTGGTTTTATTAGTAGTGCCAAAACTAACAGACATGGATACGAAAAGCAAAGAAAAGATGTATAATGCAAAAGTGACGGAAATTTTGGCAGGTGCTTATAAGTATGGAACAGATAATATTGACAACTTAACGAATGAATGCTTAGATGTAACAGTTGGTACTTTACTAAAACTAGGATATGTTAAATCAGACGACGATTCTGGCTTCTATGTAACTAATCCTAAAAATAATGAGTCAATGAATAACTTGGTTATATGTGTTAAATATGAAAATGGGAAAGTAGTAACTAATGTTAGTAATTGATAACTTTTTAAGATATTTGAAAGAATATAAAAACTACAGTGATTTAACTATAAAAAGTTACAGCATTGACTTAAGAGAATTTAGTGAGTACATAAAAAAAAATATAACTAGCGTTACTAAAGAAGACATTAAAAAGTATTTGAATTACTTGTTTATAAAAGAAGACAAAAATAAAACTGTAAGTAGAAAAATCAGCACTTTAAAAAGCTTTTACAAATTTTTAAAAGAAAACGAAGTTATCACTATAAACCCAGCATCAAATATAAAATATCCTAAAAAAGAAAAGTCTTTACCAAAGTTTATTCCTTATAATGAACTAGAAAGTATGATTAATGTAAGTAAAGAAGGAAAGTTTGGGGTAAGAAATAACCTTATAATTGAACTATTATATGCAACAGGTACTAGAGTTAGTGAACTTGTGAGTATTAAATTAAACGATATTGATTATGATAATAAAAGCATTAGGATATTAGGAAAGGGAAGCTATGAGAGAACTGTTTTTTATGGAGACTATGTAAGCGAATTACTTGATATTTATGTAAATGGTTTAAGAAATGAACTACTAGGTAGTAAACAAAATGTCTACTTGTTACTTAACAAAAATGGTGATAATATAACTACTAGAGGTATAGCAAAGATAATAGATAATATTATAAAAGAAACCTCTATTAAAGTAAAAGTTAGTCCACATACTTTAAGACATACTTTTGCAACACATCTACTTGATAATGGATGTGATTTAAGAAGTGTACAAGAACTTCTTGGACATAAGAATATCAATACAACAGAAGTGTATACTCATGTTACAAGTGAGAGGTTAAAGGATGTATATTTTAAAAGTCATCCAAGAGGGAGGTTATAATGAGTAAATTGTATTTTAGATATGGTGCGATGAACTGCGGTAAAACAACAAGTTTACTACAAGTTGCACACAATTATGAAGAAAGAGGAATGAAAGTGGTTTTAATTAAACCCAGCATTGATACTAAAGCAAATGATAGCGTATCAAGTAGAATTGGTGTAGAAAGAAAAGTTGATCATTTAGTAAGCCCAGAAGAAAACTTAAAAGGATACCTAAACTTACTAGTTGGTAACACTAGTTGTGTACTAGTAGACGAAGCACAGTTCTTAAGTGAAAGTCAAGTTGAAGAGTTGTTTGTATTTAGTAAACTTACAAACATACCTGTAATATGTTTTGGCTTAAGGTGTGACTTTAGAACTAATCTATTTCCAGGAAGTAAAAGACTATTTGAACTTGCTGATGAGATAGAAGAGTTGTATACAATATGTAGATGTGGTAGAAAAGCTAGATTTAATGCAAGAATTGTAAACGGAGAGTTTACTTTAGATGGAGATCAAGTTGCAATTGACGGAGACGTAGAATATGAAAGTTTATGTGGCAAATGCTATTTAACTAAAGTTAGAAAAATGAAAGGATGGAATTAACTTATGAAATATGTTTATTTGTTTAGTGAAGGAAATAAAGATATGAAAAATTTACTTGGAGGAAAAGGTGCGAACTTAGCAGAAATGACTAAACTAGGTTTACCTGTTCCACAAGGTTTTACTATAACAACTGAAGCTTGTACAAAATATTATGAAGATGGAGAAGTTATAAGTAAAGAAATAGAAAGTGAAATACTAGAAAACATTAAAAAATTGGAAAGTATTACTGGAAAAAGTTTTGGTAGTACAACAAACCCACTTTTAGTTAGTGTTAGAAGTGGTGCAAGAGCAAGTATGCCTGGTATGATGGACACAATACTAAATTTAGGACTAAATGAAAGTGTTGTAGAAACTCTAGCAGAAAAAAGCGGAAACGCTAGATGGGCATGGGACTCATATAGAAGATTTATTCAAATGTATTCTGACGTTGTAATGGAAGTTGGAAAGAAATACTTTGAAGTATTAATTGATAAAATGAAAGAGAGTAAAGGCGTTAAACTTGATACTGAGTTAACTAGTGAAGATTTAAAAGAACTTGCTAATATGTTTAAAGCTGAATATAAAAGCAAAGTAGGAAGTGATTTCCCAGCAGACCCAGTAGAGCAATTAATGGGTGCAGTAAAAGCAGTATTCCGTAGTTGGGATAACCCAAGAGCAAACGTTTATAGAAGAGATAATGATATACCATATTCTTGGGGAACAGCTGTAAATGTTCAAATGATGGCATTTGGTAATATGGGAGAAACTTCTGGTACAGGTGTTGCATTCACAAGAGACCCAGCAACTGGAGAAAAACATTTAATGGGAGAATTCTTAATGAATGCTCAAGGAGAAGACGTAGTAGCAGGAGTTCGTACACCTGAACCTATTAGTCATTTAAAAGATGTGATGCCTGAAGTATACGAAGAGTTTGTTGGTATTTGTGAAAAACTAGAAAACCATTATCATGATATGCAAGATATGGAGTTTACTATAGAAGATAAACATTTATATATGTTACAAACTAGAAATGGTAAAAGAACTGCTAAGGCTGCATTAAAAATTGCGTGTGATTTAGTAGATGAAGGAAAAATTACAGACAAAGAAGCTGTTTTAATGATAGACCCAAGAAACTTAGATACATTACTACATCCAACGTTTGATCCAGCTGAGTTAAAAAATTCTATAGAAATAGGAAAAGGTTTGGCTGCATCTCCAGGGGCCGCTAGTGGAAAAGTAGTATTTACTGCAGGAGACGCTAAAAAAATGCATGAAAGTGGAGAAAAAGTAGTCCTTGTAAGACTAGAAACATCTCCCGAAGATATAGAAGGAATGAAATCAAGTGAAGGAATTTTAACTGTAAGAGGTGGGATGACTTCTCACGCTGCAGTAGTTGCTCGTGGAATGGGCTCATGCTGTGTAAGTGGATGCTCTAGTATTGTGATGGATGAAGAAAATAAGGTGTTTACACTAGGTGGGTACACTTTCCATGAAGGAGACGAAATTTCAATAGATGGTTCTACTGGTAAGATTTATAAAGGACTTATTAATAAGGTAGATGCAACTATCACTGGAGAATTCGGCCGTATTATGGCTTGGGCTGATAAGTATAGACGTCTTGGAGTAAGAACTAATGCTGATACACCAAAAGATGCATTAAAAGCAAGAGAACTTGGAGCAGAAGGTATAGGACTATGCCGTACTGAACACATGTTCTTTGAAAAAGATAGAATTGCTGCAATTAGAGAAATGATAGTATCTGATACTGTAGAAGAAAGAAAATCTGCTTTAGCTAAAATTGAACCAATGCAACAAAAAGACTTTGAAGCACTTTATGAAGCAATGGAAGGATATAGTGTTACAATAAGATATTTAGACCCACCACTACATGAATTTGTGCCTACTACAGAAGAAGACATTAAACTTCTTGCTGATACTCAGGGAAAAAGTGTTGAACAAGTTAAAAATATTATTGCTTCACTTCATGAATTTAACCCAATGATGGGACATCGTGGTTGTCGTCTTGCTGTTACGTTCCCCGAAATAGCAGAAATGCAAACTAAGGCTGTTATAAAAGCTGCAATTGAAGTTAGTAAGAGAACTGGTAAAATGGTAACTCCTGAAATAATGATACCTTTAGTAGGAGAAGTAAAGGAATTAAAATATGTTAAAAATATAGTAACTAAAACAGCAGATGAGATTATTAAGAATGAAGCCATAGATATGACTTATCATGTTGGTACAATGATAGAAATTCCGCGTGCTGCTTTAACAGCTGATGAGATAGCAAAAGAAGCTGACTTCTTTAGTTTTGGTACTAATGATTTAACTCAAATGACGTTTGGTTTTTCAAGAGATGACGCAGGTAAATTCTTAACTGACTATTATGATAAAAAGATATATGAGAATGATCCATTTGCGAAGTTAGACCAAAAAGGTGTTGGAAAACTTGTTAAAATGGCTAGTACTTTAGGAAGAGAAGCAAATCCAAACATACATTTAGGAATATGTGGAGAACATGGAGGAGACCCTGCAAGCGTAGAATTCTGTCATAGTGTTGGCTTAGATTATGTTTCTTGTAGCCCATACCGTGTTCCAATAGCAAGGCTCGCTGCTGCGCAAGCTGCTTTAAAAAATGAATAGTTTATAGGCAATTAACTGTAATAAAAAAATAATTTCTGAATAAAATATAAGTGTATGCTATTTGACATTTTCTTAAAAATATAGTATACTTATAGTGCACTAAAAAAAAGTGTGTAAATGTTTGCCGCTTCTGAATGGCGCGGGTTATAAATGATTTCAGGCGACAATGTTTTTCGCTTCCAGGTGGTGCGACTAATAAATGATCCTGGTTGAAAATGTGGAATAACTTTACCAATAAGGTAGAGTTTTCTTTTTGTTTATGATATACTTTTCATGGAGATGGTTTATATGAAAGTTAAAACTGGATATTTATATCATATTAAAGACGAGTATTTTGATTTAGTTAATGATGAAAAACTTATGCAAAATCATGAAAAAGGTAAAAAACGCCCAACTTATTTTACTATAAAAGAAAAAGATATATTATGGTTTATTCCCATAAGTTCAAAAATACAAAAGTATAGTAAGATAATAGAGAAGAAAGTGGCAAGATATGGCTTTTGTAATACGATAATAATAAGAAAAATAGCAAATGAAGATGCAGTTATATTACTTCAAAATTCTTTTCCTACGTTGGAAAAATATATTGATCATGTGCATACTATTGATGGTGTTCCTTTAAAAGTTCCAACAGATTTACAAAGCGAAATAAAAAGTCTTTTTAAAAACATGATAGGCTTAAAGAAAAGAGAAACTGACTTATTTTTCACTGATATAGACTCGTTAAAACAAAAAATGCTAAATGAGTTAAACGAATAACTAATTTTAAGAGAAAGATTTAAAAATCAATTAAATTTTTCTCTTTTGTATTTATAAAAATACACTTAAAAATAAAGTTAAAAATATTAAAGAATTTCACTTGTAATATTTGTTCATTTAATATAAAATAGATTTATAGGAGGAATAGCTTATGAATAAAGTAACACTTTTACCAGCAGATATATATCAAGTTATAAATAAGAGTTTACTAAGTGAAATGGATAAACTTGTTTTAAATATGCTTTATATGCCTATAATAGGAAATACTAGTGTTACTTTATATAACATTCTATATAATGAATTAAAAGCTAACAATTATATCTCAAGTGAACTTACGCATCACCACTTAATGACTAATTTGGGTGATACTCTAGAAAACATTAAAGAAGCAAGAATAAAACTAGAAGGAGTAGGCTTAATTAAGACTTACGTAAAAGAAGGAAATGTTAATTCATATGTATATGAGTTATATAGTCCTTTATCAGTAAGTGAATTCTTTAACCATCCTATATTTAATATGGTGCTATATAATAATGTAGGGAAAGAAGAGTACCTAAGAATTAAATCTTACTTTAAATTGCCTACTGTAAATTTGAGCAATTATACCGACATCACTAGTGCTTTTGATATGACTTTTAAAAGCAAAAATTACACAAGTTTTGAACTTAACTATGATAAAGAACTTGTCAAAAAAGAAAAAAGACCACTTGAATATGAAATGATGTTTGACTTTGATGCGATGTTAAGTGGAATGCCAAAAAATCTTTTAAATGACAAAGCACTTATGAAAAGTTCTAAGGAACTTATTACGAACTTAGCTTTTCTATATAATTTAGACCCACTTACAATGGGAGACCTTGTTAAAATTAGTCTAAACGAAAAAGGGCTTATTGATAAAGAACTATTAAAAACAAATGTAAGAAAATATTATCAATTTAATAATGATGGAAGGTTACCTAGCTTAATATTCAAAAGTCAACCTGATCATTTGAGAAGCCCAAGTGGGGACAATACTTTAAGAGGTAGAATTATTAAAGTATTTGAAACACTAAAACCTTATGACTTTTTAAAGAGCAAATATAAAGGTGTTAGGCCAACTGAAAGAGATATGAAAATTCTTGAGATGCTTGTAGTTGATTTAAAACTTAACCCGGCGGTGGTAAATGTTTTAATTGATTATGTGTTAAAAACTCAAAATAATCGTCTAGTAAAAGCATACGTTGAAACAATTGCTGGTGAGTGGAAAAGAGCAAATATTGAAACTGCAAAAGAAGCAATGGAATACGCTGAAAAAGCACATAAGAGATTAAAGAAAATTAAAGAAACAAAAACTTCACTTAAAGTGAAAAAAGAAGAAACAACACCTGACTGGTTTAATAAAAATTTACAAAAAGAAGAAGTAAATGATGAAGCAAAAGAAGAAATTGAAAGTTTTTTAAAGGAGTATGTATGAGAAATGTAGAAAATTTAGTTTCAAGTAAAAAAGATTTAGCAGCAATTAATAGAAAAAATTTTAAATTGTCTATGATAGACAATGATTTTGCAAATCTTGCATACAAGTTAGACCTAAGTGAAGACACATTAATGAAGTATACTAGCAAACTAGAGCATACTGTTTGTGAACTTAAAAATTGTAAAAATTGTAAGGGCTTGAAGTTTTGTAAAAATGAAGTAAAAGGGTATGTAAACTTTCCTTCAAAAAAAGATGAGGTGCTTATATTTAGTTACACACCATGTAGGTTTAAAAAAGAATATGACAAATATAAAAGTAATACAGTATTTTATGAAATGCCAACTAGTTTAATGAATGCGAGAATGAAAGACATTTATGTAGATGATAATGCTAGAGTAGAGCTCTTAAAATACATCAAAAGTTTTATGAAAGAGTTTCCTAATAAAAAAGGAATATACTTAAGTGGTTCTTTTGGTAGTGGAAAAAGTTATATAATAAATGCAGTATTAAATGAACTTAGTAGAAAAGGATATACTTCAGTAAGTATTTACTATCCAACACTTTTAAAGAAGTTAAAAGATTCGTTTAATAATAAAAATGAAAGTTTTGAGCAAATGTTTAACGAACTACTTAACTCTGATTTACTTTTAATTGATGATATTGGTGCAGAAAATAATACTCCTTGGGCAAGAGATGAAGTATTAGGTAGTATATTACAAAGTAGAATGGATAACAAAAAAATAACATTCTTTACTTCAAATTTTACACTTCAAGAATTAGAAAGTCATCTTAGTGAAACTTCTTCAAGTACAGATAAAATTAAAGCAAGAAGAATAATAGAAAGAATAAAAGAACTAACTGTACCAATTAGTTTAATTGGTGAAGATAAGAGAAATAGGGAGTAGTAGTTATGAATGTAAAAGATATTGATAACAAAATAAGTGAGTTAGTTAGAGAAAAACAACTATTAAATAAGAGTTTGAAAAGAACTAATGATATTAATGAAATAAAGGGTATAAAAAAGAGAATAATTGAATTAAACGGTTTAATTAATATAGAAAAAAGTAAATATAGTGAAGTAGAAAAAAGTACGGAAGTAAACGTTTGATAAAATTAAAGATATGTAATTAAGTAAAAATATTTATATATAAAGGGGGTTAAGTGATAAGCTTTATTTTGTTATTTAGTTAAATTGTGTGAAAACTTTAAAAGTTGTTTTTTTGCTTGCAAAATAAACTATTTTATTATAAAATATTAATAGAGAATAGAAGGGATAATATGGAAGTACTATGTATAGGTGAGTCTAGAGTAGACACGGTTATGTTTATAGATGGTTTTATTAAAGAAAATACTAAAAATACTATAAAAGAAAAAATTGTGTGTCCTGGTGGATGTGCTTTAACTAGTAGTATTTTACTTAGTAAATGGGGGCATGTTACTTATTTGTCTTCAATAGTTGGGAATGATGATAAATCTAAGTTAATAGTTAATGCATTAAATGATAATGAAGTAAATAGTAATTATTTAATTAAAACTGATGAAGAAACATCTATATCATACGTAGTAGTAAACAAGTATAATGCAAGTAGAACTGTATTAAATTCTATAGCAAAAGAAATAAATGTAAAAGTAGACTTAAATATTAATCCTGATATAATTCTTATGGATGGTACAAACTACAGTGTTGCAGCAGTTGCTTGTAATAAATTTAAAGACAAAATAAAAGTATTATCTGCAAGTGTAGTAAATGAAGAAACTACAAAATTATGTAAATTATCTGATTATATAATATGTGATAAAATATTTGCTGAAATTCTTGCAAGAGAAAGAATAAATTATGATAAACCAGACACATTAAAAAGTGTACTAAATAAATTAGAAAGTATGTACAAAAGTAAAGTAATAATTACTCTTGGTGAAAAAGGTTCTCTTTACAAAATAGACGATAAAATCAAAGTAATGGGTGCTATTAAAGTAAAAGAGATAGACAAGTCTGGTGTAGGAGACATATATTTTGGGGCATTTGTTTATGGTTTAGCTGAAAATCTAGATTTAGAAAAATGCTTAAAAATTGCTACAATAGCAGCAGGCTTATCTGTAAAGAAAGTGGGAGAGATATTTAGTATACCAGATGTAAGAGAGGTACATAATATATATGGAAAGAACAAATAATCCATTTTATTACTATTATGAAACAATAGATTTGCATGGCTTAGATGCATTAACAGCGTTAATAAAAGTAAATGAATTCATAAATGATAACATTAAACTAAAAAAATATGGTATAATAATTGTACATGGTAAAGGAAGTGGAATTTTAAAGAAAGCTGTTCATGAATATTTAAGAAAAGACAAAAGAGTAGAAAAATATGAAATAGATATATATAACGATGGAGCTACCATTGTGAAGTTGAAGGAGGAATAAAAATGAAAAAGAAAGGATTTACACTAATTGAGGTTATTGCTGTAATTGCGCTTGTATCACTTTTACTACTTTTGGTAGTGCCAAATATAACTGAAAGTTATAAGAAAAGTCAAAAGAAAATATTCTATGACAATGTATTAGGTATATATAACACTGCAACACAGTCATTCTTACTAGAAGATACTAAAGTTAATAACTTTTGTCATGCTGGTACTAAATTAAAAGCAGACTTAGGAGAAGATGTAGAATATAATGTTATATTAGACGACTTTGGGCAAGTTACTAGTTTAGCAGTAAGTAATGGAAGATTTTACTATTCTAAATCTAGTTTAAGTGGAGTAAGTAGATCAGATATTTCTATAGATGATATTCAAGAAAGTGAAATTAATATTAATTGTGACGGGACAATAAGTTATCAAAACAACTGTATAATAACTGATTCAAATAGGTCTTGTCAAATATATGGTTTCACATTTTTTAGAAAAAATGCTACTATTTAGTAGCATTTTTCTTTGTTTTATGATATTATATTTCTGAGGTAACAAATTATGAAAGAGAAAACAAATGATTTAAGCGAATTAAAAGGGTTAGGTAAGATAATATTAATACTAGCGGGTGCATTCATTATTATGTACGCACTTACATTGGGGGCTACTAAACTAGGATGGTTTGATACAGGTTATACTAAACCTAATGTAGAAGATGCAGTAATTAGTTATGAAAAAATTATGGCTGGTAGTGTATTTGATAAGAAAGACGATAGTTACTATGTAGCTATTGCTAACTTTGATAAGACTAACAATATGTATTATCAGTCTATAGTAAGTTCTTATAAGAGTAAAGAAGAACATTTACCATTTTACGTGGTTGATTTAAGTGACGAGTTAAATAAAAGTATAATTTCCGATACAAATAACACTAAAGCTAAAAAAGCAAGTGAACTTAAAGTTAAAGACTTAACACTTCTTAAAATAACTAATGGTAAAATAGAAAAATACATAACTGGTATAGAAAACATAGAGACTGAGCTAAAATAGCAAGTCTCTTTTTTGTACGCAAGTGAACGAAAACCGAACGAAAAGTGAACGAAAGTATTGATTATCTTTACAAAATATTATATAATGTTTCTAGAGGTGAATATTATGTTTATTGAAAATCAAAATACTGAATTAAAGCTTATTTTAACTAGAAATATTAAAAAAGAGATTGTTGCATTTGCTAATACAAATGATGGGAGAATTTATATAGGGATAAATGATAATGGAGAAGTAATAGGAGTTCAAAATCCACAAAAAGAACTTGAAGCACTAAGTGGAATGATTAGAGAAGGTATAAAATCAGATTTAACTTTGTTTACTAGTATATATATTGAACAAATTAATGGAAAAGATATAATAGTAGTTAATGTAAAAGAAGGTCCTAATAAGCCATATTATTTAGCTGACAAAGGTTTAAAACCAAGTGGGGTATATCTAAGACATGGAAATGTAACTGTTCCAGCAGACGAAGAAATTATTAAAAAAATGCTTATAGAAAATAGAAGTAGTTCTTTTGAAGAAGAACTATCAACTAACCAAGAATTACACTTTGAATATCTAAAAAGTATACTAGAAAAACAAAATATTGAATTTAACGAAAACAAACTTAAAACACTAAATATAATTAATTTAGAAAATAAATATACAAATCTAGGACTACTATTATCAGATGAATGTCCATTTTCTATTAAAGCTTCTATTTTTAGTGGTAAAGATAAACTAGAGTTTAGCGATAGAAAAGAATTTAATGGCTCAATATTGCAAAGATACCAAGGTGGACCAAGAAAAATAACAAATCCAATTTCAATAAAAACGATGCAGGATTTTATTAAAAGTACAGAGATGATTGCAAGCGATCGTGGGATACCAAAATCAGAATAGATGATGGATTTTGACATAAGAAGAAATGATAGAACAAATAGGAGAGGATAAACTGAATATGGAAAAAGAAAAGAAGAAAGTGGTGTCAATAATTACCTTGCGGTTGTAAGGTAAATCAGTACGAAACAAACGCAATGGCACAAAAATTTATAGAAAATGGATATGATGTAGTAGAAACAAAACTTCCAGAGAATGCAACAGGAACAATGGGAGAAGAGCTAATTACAGTAAATTACTATTACATAAAGAAAGCAGTTTTAGAAGTAAATTACATAGATGTATTAACAAATACACCTTTAACAGAACAAATAGTGGATAATACAAAACATGAAGGTGACAAATACACTACTACTGCAATGGAATTTGAAAACTATGACCTAGTAGAAATACCAAGCAATGTAGAAGGAACAATGGTAGTGGAAACAGACGAAACTGGAACAATAACAAATAATAAAACAGTAGTAACATACTATTATGCTAAAAAGTCAGCAGGAGTAGAGGAACACCACATAGACATTAGAACAAATAAAGAAATAGAAGAACCAATACTTCATGAAGGTCACATAGGTGACGAATATGAAATAAAAGCAAAAGATTTCTTAAGCTACAAATTAGTAGAAAAGAATGAGGAAGGAAATAGTAAGTTACCAGAAAATGCAAAAGGAACAATGACAGAAGAAAAAATAGTAGTAAATTATTACTATAATCAGCCAGCAAAAGTAGTTGTACACTATGTAGAAAAGGAAACAGGAAAAGAACTAGAAGAGAAAAACCAAGAAACAGGTGAACTACAACAAGCTTTAGTAATAATAGAAGGTCAAAAAGAC
>OHGK01000551.1_pt1 | contig 25027 bp, 22 predicted proteins | sample 1567671 | NCBI WGS metagenome assembly OHGK01 (sample SAMEA3879577, study PRJEB24766) | human gut metagenome | biome: human-associated habitat; feature: feces | place: USA | collected 1985/1987 | reverse complement strand
CCTCGTCGCCTATCTGCGCTTCCGGGATATCCGTGATGTCCACAAGTGTCTGATCCATGCAGATACGTCCGCAGACCGGAGCCGGCTTGCCGTGAATCAGTACATTCCACTGACCGGAGAGCCTGCGGTTGAAGCCGTCTGCATATCCGCATGGGATAAGCGCGAGCCGGGTCTCGTGATCTGCCTTGAACGTCCTGCCGTAGCTTACCGTGTCGCCGGGCTTGATAGTCTTTATCTGGCTGATTACCGCCTTCATGCTGAACACGGACTTGATTCCGTCCGGGAGCGGGTATTCGGTGTTCGGGCGGTGTCCGTACATCACTATGCCTGCGCGGATAAAGTCGCCGTCGAAATCCTTGTGGAACAGTATGCCGCCGCTGTTCTGGGAATGCATGGGAAGCTTCCTTGCATGGCAGATGTCCGCGAGCTTTTTGTACTGTTTCTCGGTGAACTCAACATCTTCCTTTTCGAGGGAGTCCGCAACGGAGAAGTGCGTGTATCCCGCGCGGCAGTCAAGCCCCGGAAGGGCAAGTATCTGGTCTGCTTCCTCCGCCGTTGTTATACCTACACGGCACATTCCGGTGTCGAACTTGATATGCACCGGTACCTTCAGACCAGCCTTCACAGCCGCCTCGGAAAGCTCCCTGGCGTAGGGAACGCTTCCGACTGTAAATATGTAGTTCTTGTCAAGATTTTCGAAAATCAGCGGAATATCGCAGTAACCGAAAAGCAGTATATCGCCCTCGACCCCGGCCGAGGAAAGATTCTGAGCCTCCCACAGATTGGATACCGCGAAGTGCTTTACGCCGATGTGGTTCATTGCAAGCGCGCATTCCGCGTCTCCGTGACCGTAGGCGTTTGCCTTTACAATGGCTATTATATCGCGGTTTCCGGAGTATTCCCTGATGATCTCTATATTATTTTTCAGGACGTCGAGATTGATTTCCGCCCATGCTCTGTGATAAAAATTCTTCATGTTCGCTCCTCAATGTGTTGAAATTTCAGAAAAAGTGTGGTATAATATTAAAAGGCATTTATTGATGAACAACTATTGACTTCTTTTTCTGATATCGCCTTGTATATTATATTACTAATTCCCGAAAAATTCAATACCTTTTCCGGGTGATGGCATTTTTTTTGAAAAAGCAGTCGCGAAAGGCAGAATCTATGGCAGTACGCAGAAAAAGCAACTGGTATATATATTTAATAGCGTTTTGTATAACTCTTGCTATGATAATCATGGCGATATTTTCCTTCCGGGACTTTCTGTTCCCCAAGTCGCAGGAGACCGGGCTGAGCACCGACGGCACCCTTTCCGATGATTTTGTGCCGGATCACAGCATGGATCTGTCGGTCATGACAATGATATCCGACGGCTCTGCGGATATGCCGTCGCTGTTCATTGCGGTGACTTACAATGCAGTCGACAACCGCCTGCTGTTTATTCCGGTTACTGACGGAATAGCGCTTGCTTCCTCCGGCAGAACGCTCCCGAACATCTATGCGGCGCAGGGCGGTCAGGGAGTTGCCGCCGCAGTGTCCGACGCGCTTGGTATAAAGTTTGACGGCTACGTGAAGTTCGACCGTGCGACCCTCACCGGGCTGATAGCGACCTATGGAAACGTGGAGTACAACGTTGTGAAAACGCTCCTCATCACCGACGGAACTGAAGTCGAGGCGATAAACTCCGGCGACCAGATCTTTACAGCTGAAAAGGTGTTCCGTTATATAATGTTCGCGGATTTCGGCGAGGACGAGTCCTACAGATTCAATATGATCGGTTCCCTGCTGATAGAGCTTGTGAACCAGAATGTTTCCTACATTGACGGCTCTCTGCTCACCGCATACGCCGAGGATATCCTCAACGCGGAGACTGACCTCACGTCTGATATTCTTTCTGCGCGCAAGGCGGCAATGCTGAACACTGTAAAGTACGGCATCAACCCCGCCGATTACTACGTACCCTACGGCGTGTACGGCGAAGACGGAAGCTTCACTGTATCGGATAACTCCATCACGACAATTCAGCAGAAGTCCGGTCAGAACGAGGAATAACAGGAGGGACGGCATGGAAGAAAGAATACAGCGCACGATGAAAGCGCTGGAGCGCAACAAAATCAAGCCCTACTACGTGGAAACGCGCGAGCAGCTCTACGACCTGGTTCGGGAACTTGTAAAAAACGATAAGCTGATAACCGCCGGAGGCTCCATGACACTTGAAGAAAGCGGCGTGAAAGAGCTGCTCATGACGGAATTCAAGGGCGTGTACCTTGACCGCTCTGAGGGAAAGACCCCTGAGGAGGTAGAGGACATACTGCACAAGGCGTTTGTTTCTGATACATTTTTCGCAAGCAGCAACGCGGTCACGGAGGACGGCGCGCTGTACAATGTCGACGGCAGGGGAAACCGCGTCGCGGCAATGATCTACGGACCGGCTCAGGTAGTGCTGATCGTCGGAACCAACAAGATAGTGAAGGATATGGGAGAGGCGGTCTGTCGGGTGGAGCAGGTGGCTGCTCCGATGAACACGAAGCGGCTGAACTGCAAGACCCCGTGCGAGGTAACGGGCGCCTGCTCGCACTGCCGCAGCGAGGGCAGAATATGCTGCTCGTTCGTAAGGCTGGAGCAGCAGCGCGTCCCCGACCGAATAAAAGTAATCATCGTCAATGAGAGCCTGGGATACTGAGCCAGGCTGCTGAGACGCAAAGAAAGGATACATAATTATGGCAATTTTAAAGCTTAAAGCGCCCTGCAAGGACTACATCTGGGGCGGCAACAGACTTCGTGAGGAATACGGCAAGCAGCTCGATTCCGACAGAATTGCGGAAAGCTGGGAGCTTTCCTGCCACAAGGACGGTCAGAGCGTTATCACCGGCGGCGAGTTCGATGGAAAGACCCTTTCCGACTACATAGCGGAAAAGGGTAAGGGTGTCCTCGGCAAGAACTGCGGCCGTTTTGAGTACTTTCCGGTGCTGATAAAGCTCATCGACGCGAAGGACAACCTCTCCGTTCAGGTACACCCCTCAAATGAGTACGCACTGCGTGTAGAGGGCGAGTACGGCAAGACCGAAATGTGGTACATCGTTGACTGCGACCCCGGCGCGGAGCTTCTCTACGGCTTCAAGCACGAGATAAGCAAGGAGGAGTTCGCGGAGCGCATCGCGAACAATACTCTGCTTGAAGTTACAAACAACGTTCCGGTGCACAAGGGCGACGTGTTCTTTATTGAGAGCGGAACTCTGCATGCAATAGGCAAGGGAATCCTCATTGCTGAGATCCAGCAGAATTCCAACACCACCTACCGTATCTACGACTACGGCAGAGTTGGCAAGGACGGCAAGCCCCGTGAACTCCACGTTGAGAAGGCGAAAGAAGTCACCAACCTTGTGCCTCCGAAGTACCCGACCACCGCTCAGGGCGCTCCCACAGCCATCGAGGGCGGCAAGGAGACGCTGCTGCGCTCCTGCGAGTATTTCAATGTGAACAAGCTGGAGCTTGACGGCACCACAAAGCTCACAGCGGGCGAAGGCTCGTTCAATTCCCTGCTCGTGCTCGACGGAGCATTTGAGATCGCGGCAGGCTCTGAGAAGGCCTCCGCAAAGAAGGGCGACAGCCTGTTCATCACCGCCGGCACTGGCGAGTACACCGTAACCGGTAAGGGAACAATTATTCTCACCGACATCATCTGAACCTGACAGGAGGCGCAGCATGGCAAACATGGAGAGACACCTCGGCATAGACATCGGCGGAACCAACATAGCATGCGGAATCGTGAATGAAAACTGCGAGATAGTCGCACGCTCCAAAGTCAAGACCAACTCACCGAGACCCTACGCGGAGATACTCGCGGACATAATCCGCGCCGCGGAGCTTGCCTGCGCTGAAGCGGGAATAACTTCGCAGCAGCTTGCTTCCATCGGTATCGGCTGCCCGGGAACCTGTAACCAGGCGACCGGCGTGGTGGAATACTCGAACAACCTCGGATTCGTAAATGCTCCGCTGCGTACCGATATTGAATCCAAGTTCAGCGTCCCCACATACCTCGGCAACGACGCGGACGCGGCAGCCTACGGCGAGTACTGCGCAGGAGCAGCAAAGGGCGCGGGAAGCGCGGTAGTGATCACGCTCGGAACAGGCGTAGGCTCTGGTATCATCATTGACGGGAAAATCTACAGCGGCTCGAATTTTGCGGGCGGCGAGATAGGTCATACGGTCATCGAGGTGGACGGCAGACCCTGCACCTGCGGCCGCAAGGGTTGTTTTGAAGCATATTCCTCCGCGACCGGGCTTGTGAATACTACGCGCGAGTATGCCGAGAAGTTCCCGGACAGCCTCATGGCAGAATTAATAAAGAATGAAGGAAAGGTCAGCGCCCGGACTGCTTACATAGCTATGAAGCAGGGCGACGAAGCCGGAAAGATCGTTACGGACCTTTATGTGAAGTACCTCGCGGTGGGGATAACGAACGTTATCAACATCTTCCAGCCGGATATACTCTGTATCGGCGGGGGAGTCTGCAACGAGGGCGACACGCTGCTCGTTCCGCTGAAAAAGGCGGTCGCAGAGCAGGTTTATTCCAAGAGAAGCGCTAAAAATACCGAGATCGTGATTTGCTCCCTCGGTAATGACGCAGGCATAATCGGAGCCGCAATGCTCCACCGTTCCTGCAAATAAATTTCGTGACCCGGAATCCGGGCGGAAAGGAAAAATCATGAGAAGTGATCTTATTAAAGAAGGAGTAGAGAAAACTCCTCACAGAGCGATACTCAAGGCTCTGGGCGTAACTGACAGCGAAATGCACAGACCGTTCATCGCGGTTGTCTGTGCTGCCAGCGATTACGTCCCCGGACATATGCACCTGCACGAGATCTCCCGCGCAGTAAAGGACGGTATCAGAAATGCGGGCGGCGTTCCGTTTGAGTTCTTCACCATCGGCGTATGCGACGGCCTCGCAATGAACCACAAGGGCATGAGATATTCCCTCGCTTCCAGAGAGCTCATCGCTGACTCCATCGAGGTAATGCTGACCGCTCACCCGCTGGACGGCGTTGTATTCATTCCGAACTGCGACAAGATAGTACCCGGAATGGTGCTTGCAGCGGCAAGAATGAACCTCCCGGCTATCTTCTGCAGCGGCGGTCCTATGAATCCTGGCTGCGTACAGGGAAAGCGCGTAGGCTATTCTGAGATCTACGAGGCGATCGGTCAGTACTCTAACGGCGAGATCGGCGACGATGTTATCAAGGATTTCGAGGATAACGCATGCCCCACCTGCGGAAGCTGCTCCGGTATGTACACCGCAAACTCCATGAACTGCCTGACCGAGGCTATGGGTCTTGCTCTCCCGACCGCCGGAACCGAGCCTGCTGTAAACTCCGCACGCCGCAGACTTGCAAAGGAGTCCGGCGAGCGCGCTGTTGAGCTTGTAAAGCAGAATATCCGTCCGCTCGATATCCTCACCAAGAAGAACATGCTGAACGCTCTCGCAACCGATATGGCGATCGGCGCTTCCTCCAACACCGTACTTCACCTGCTTGCTATCGCACACGAAGCTAAGGTCGACATCTCCCTCGACGACATCGACCAGATGAGCAGAAAGACCCCGCAATACAGCTATGAATATGAACCCCGCAGCTTGCAAAGCTGAACCCTGCTTCCAGCGTGTTCATCACTGACCTTAACGCGGTAGGCGGAATCCAGACTGTGATCCGCGAGCTGTCAAAGGGCGGCCACGTAAACACTGATGTACTGACCGTTTCCGGTACTCAAGCTGACCGTATCGCAAAGGCAAAGGACGCAGACGGCGTTATAGTTCACAAAATCGACTCCCCGATACGCAAGGACGGCGGTATCGCTATCCTGAGCGGCAACCTTGCAGAGCATGGTTCCGTAGTTAAGCAGGGCGCAGTAAAGCCCGAGATGATGGACTTCACTGGTACGGCGCGCGTATTCAACGGCGAACAGGCAGCATGCGACGCTATCCTCGGCGGCGACATCAAGGCAGGCGACGTTGTAGTAATTCGCTACGAAGGTCCGAAGGGCGGTCCCGGAATGCCTGAGATGCTGGCTCCGACTGCGGCGATCGTTGGTAAGGGCCTTGACGGAAACGTTGCGCTCATCACAGATGGACGCTTCTCCGGCGCTTCCAGAGGCGCGGCTATCGGACACGTTTCCCCTGAGGCCGCCGAGGGCGGTCTGATCGCATTCGTTGAGGACGGCGATAAGATCCACATTGACATTCCGAACCGCAGCATTACTCTGCTTGTTGACGACGCAGAGATCGCAAAGCGCAAGGAGAAGGGCATTCTTCCTCCGAAGGAGCTTGAAGGCTACCTCAAGAGATACGCGAAGATGGTTACTTCCTCCAATACCGGCGCGGTGTTCGCTGACTAATAATTACAGCCCCGTCAGAAATGGCGGGGCTTGTTCTATTTCCGGACAGACAGGAATACATTGTAGCATGATAGAGTTGAAGCTGAAGCGGACGGCGCTCCGCTGGGATTTTTCATTTTTTGCCGTGCTTGCTGTGTTTTTCATTTGGGACTATTCCGGGTTTGGTTTCGCCGCGCTTGGGATATGCGCCGCTCACGAGCTTGCCCACCTTGCCGTAATGCGGCTCTGTGGAATGTTGCCCGACAGCCTGACATTCTACGGAGCCGGGATACGCCTGAGCGCCCGCGCCGTGGAAAACGCTCCGCCGGGAGTTCAGGCGGCAGTCTACGCGGCGGGGTGCGCGATGAATTTCCTGCTCGGCGGAGTTTTCCTCGCGGCGGGGGAGGGGCGAATAGCTGCGGTCAGCTTTGCGGCCGGGGCGTTCAATCTGCTCCCGCTCGGGGAGTTCGACGGACGCCGCCTGCTGAAACTACTGCTGATATCCCGTGCGGCTCCCGAAAATGTAGATACGGCGCTCAGAATCTGCGGAATGATTTCCGCGGTAATAGCCGGAGCGGTGCTTTTCAAAGCCGGGGGAGCGAGTCCTACTTTCTTCATCACGGCGGCGTATCTGGTGATTCTTTCAGCAAAAAAGCTGTAAAAACTTGCAAAAACAGCTTGACAATTGGATATTTTTACTGTATAAATAAGAAAAGCAAATGTCCGGTACCTTACAACTATATATTTGGCTATGGAGGAAAATTATATGAGATATGAAATCAAAGGCGAGCCGCTGCCTGTCGTAATCGTTTATCTTGAGGCTGGCGAGTCCATCAAGTGCGAAAAGGGCGCAATGTCCTGGATGACTCCCAACATGAAGATGGAAACCGGTGCAGGTGGCGTTGGAAAGGCGTTCAGCAGAATGTTCTCCGGCGAGTCTATATTCCAGAATACATACACCGCTGTCGGCGGTCAGGGAATGATCGCGTTTGCGTCCAGCTTCCCCGGTTCCATCATTCCTATTGATGTAAGCAAGGGCGATTTTATCGTTCAGAAGTCCGGTTACCTGGCTTCCGAGCCTTCCGTTGAGCTTTCCATCGCGTTCCAGAAGAAGCTCGGCGCTGGATTCTTCGGAGGCGAGGGCTTTATCATGCAGAAGCTCCATGGAACTGGTATGGCGTTCGTCGAAATCGACGGCTACGTTGTTGAGTACGAGCTGCAGGCAGGTCAGCAGATGCTTATTGACACCGGTTATCTGGCTGCTATGTCAGGCTCCTGCACAATGGATATCCAGACCGTAAAGGGTATCGGTAACGTACTATTCGGCGGCGAAGGTCTGTTCAATACTGTTGTTACTGGTCCTGGCAAGATCTACCTCCAGACAATGCCTATCAGCAATGTTGCGGGCGCAATCGCTTCTGTTATGCCCAAGAGCAATTGATTTTTCCGGCATATTTGGGCGGTGCAGTTATGCACCGCCTTTTTTGTACAGTTTCTTAATTTAATATTACATTTCTGTAACAGTTATTGACAAATAATATCAAAAATGATATACTGCTATATGAAAATGATATATTATTATATTTGGAAAAAGTGCAACCTTAACCATATTACGACTGTTTTATTGATAGAAAGCTAAAGGGGGTGACAGCATGGAAGAAAACGAGAAGCCAAGAAAACGCAGGGTGATGATCCACGTCAAGGATCTCCGTAAGGAGTACACGCTTGAAGGCGGGGAATCCGTAGTAGCGCTGAAACGAATCAACCTCGACATAATGGAAGGCGAGCTCTGCTGCATTTTCGGTACGTCTGGCTCAGGTAAATCCACGCTGCTGAATCAGCTTGCCGGTCTTGAAAAACCGACATTCGGGGACGTTTACATAAGAGGAGTTCCTATAACGCGGCTGAGTGAAAATCAGCTTGCGGCGTTCCGACAGAAACACATTGGATTTGTGTTCCAGTCATATAATCTGCTGCCGTTCATGAACGCGGTGGAAAACGTAGCAATGCCGCTGATGTTCCGTGGAGACGGCAAGCGCGACAGAACGCGTAAAGCGGTCGCAATGCTGAAAAAAGTAGGTCTGGGGAACCGACTGAAGCACTATCCACGGCAGATGTCCGGCGGTCAGCAGCAGCGAGTCGGAATCGCGAGGGCGTTCGTCGCTAGACCTGACGTAGTGTTTGCCGACGAGCCTACCGGAAACCTCGACTCAAAAACGACCATTGAGGTAATGGACATGATCAAGTCCTTTGCAAGAAAATATAATCAGACCATAGTACTTGTAACGCACGACCCGGAGCTGGCGCAATATGCAGACAGAATAGTAACGCTCGTCGACGGAAGAATAGTAAGCGATACAAAAGGAGAGCACAATGAGCAAGAGAATAAGTAAGATATTATCAATACTTCTGAGCGCGTCGCTGGCAGCGGCGTCCGTTCCAGTGATCCCGTTAGCCGCGTATGCTGATGACGGTACCACTTCCAGCACGTCGGAAACACAGAATCCCGGCGACAAGAAAGACGATGCGGGGCTTACCCTGAACCCTGTTGTAGTAAATTACTCGATTCTTGACAGCAAGGGAAAAGAGCAGAAGACTATTTATAAAAATACCTCCTTCGTTATGAAAATGACGATAAAGGATATCAAGGTCAAGACAAGCCAGGTGACCGGCGGCGGAGCCGGAATCGACTTCCTCAAGTCCGTGGACAGCTTCAAGGGCACTCTTGAGAGCCTGACTGTCGTTTCGCAGGGCGATGAATTATTAAGATACGACATAGTACTGAAGGACTGCAAGTGGGTCGGCGACGACAAGAACTTCGGCTTCAAGGTAGGCTACATCGGCGGAAGCGACTATGTGGACGGCTCGGTAAACGTGCTTGAGTGCACAACTTCTGACAGCACGCCAACTCCTGACGAGTCCAACCCGGAGCCTATAATCAAGATAACCGCAGTGGAGCCTGACAGCCCCATCAAGGCGGGCGAGGAAGGTGAATTCAAGATCCGCCTGAAAAACCTCGGAGCAACCTCCGCGTACAATATACTTGCAGAGGTCACTTCCGCTGAGGAGATACTCATTAAGGAAGGCACCGGCACACAGGATATCGAGAGCCTCGGCTTCAAGGACGAGAAGATACTCACAATAAAGTATAAAGCGCTCGGCAAAATAACATCTGAGAAGCAGAATTTCACGGTAAACCTCAGATATTATTATGACAACGGCTCTACGGAGACCACCGGAAGCGCTACTGCACAGGTAGCCGCCGCCGCGGAGATATCCACCGAGGAAAAGGTATATCCGGTTATCGACGCAAGCTTCTCAATGACAGAGGCTGACATTGATCCGGATAAGAGCTACAGCGGCGTTCTCACGATAAAGAACAGCGGCTCCGCAGATATAAAGGGTCTGTTCGTGAACTTCACAAGCACAGACGATATCGTTATAACCGACGGCACTGCATCCAGGTACTTTGAGGATATCCCGATCGGGACAACAAAGCAGATAACGATGAAGTTCCGCACTATGAAGGATATCACCGCCATCAAGCAGTCCATCACGGCAAACCTCAAGTATAACTATGTTTCCGGCGGCGATGAAAAGGAAGGCACATACGAGGAAGCGTTCGTAATGTTCGGTCAGAAGGCCGCTGAGACAGCTCCGCTGCCGATAATCTCCTCGACCCCGCTTGATTTCGACCTCCAGGCTGGCAAGAGCTACCGCAAGGCTTTCTTTATTGTTAACAAGGGCAACGAGGATATGGAGAACATCACCGTCAAGGTAAAGGGCGGCGAGGGGATCAATATCACAAACGGCACTGATACATTCTTTGTCGATAAGATAAAGGCGGGCGGTCAGAAGCGCATTCTTGTACGCTTTGATACCGCCGCGGAGCTTGCAAGCGTTAGCCAGACCCTCGATGTTGAGCTTGAGTACCGCTACGACAAGAGCGGCACTGTTACGACCGAGACCAAGACCGGCACGATCAGCATGAATTCGGAAGTATCAACTGCTCCGGTGCTCCGCATCACTGGCGAAAAGCTCGATTCCGCGATAGTTCCCAACACTGATTACGAGTACACCATCACCGTAAAGAACTACGGCGACATCACCGTAAGGGACGTATTTGTTGACCTGACCGGCACGGACGCGTTCTACTTCCTTGACGGAACAGAATCCGCGTTCATTGACATCATCAGACCGCAGTCTACGGCTTCTGTAAAGGTTAAGTTCAGGACCCTTGAGGATATCACCGCCGCAAAGCAGGGGATCACTGCGGCAATGAAGTACAGCTACGGCAGAAATACTTCCATCAAGCAGGGCGAAAGTTCCTCCTCCGTAGTTATCATCGCGGCTCCGAATAAGGCAGCCGACGGCAAGGATACCGGAGCGGCTCCGAATATCATCATCGGCAAGTACGACATCGGCGCAGACCAGATCGCGGCAGGCGACGTATTTACCCTTGATCTTGATTTCTACAACACAAACGCAACCACCGGAGTAGAGAACATGGTAATGACCGTAAACGCAAGCGGCGACCTGTCTATCTACGGCGGCAGCAGTTCCTTCTACTATGCGAACCTCCCCGCTGCGGGCGCGGCAAGCGAGTCCATACAGCTCAGGGCGCTTCCTACAGCGGCTACGGGAACATCTTCCATTTCCGTGTCATTCAAGTACGATTACCTTGTAGGCGACACCCGCACAAGCATGACCTCTGAGCAGACCATCTATGTTCCGCTTTATCAGCCCGATAAGCTGACTCTTTCCGTAAGCAAGCCCACATACGATATTTACGTAGGCAACGAGGTTTACATAACCCTCAGCTACATGAACAAGGGACGCGCGGACGCCTCCAATGTTAAGGTCGAGATCGTAAGCGATACCAGCAGTTCAGACGAAGGACCGGTCGACGACAATACCGATATCGCCGGCACGACTTCCGAGTCTACAGGTTCGTCCACTTATGAGATTCCTGCAATGGACGGCGAGCAGCCTATGTTCTCGGCTATGTCCAACAAGATGGTCGCAGTCGATGCTGGCGCTTCAGACGGAATAATGATCGACGACGGCGGCGCAATGGGCAATGCGGGCTACGACGATGGAATGGGCGGCTACGACGACGGCGGCGATTACAGCGACCCGGGCTACACAGCGCTCAACACCGAGAAGGTAATAGGCAATATCACAGCCGGCGGAAACGGCACCGCAGACTTCGTTATAACTCCTACAAGAGCCGGCACTGTCAGCTTTATTCTCAAGGTGACATATGAGGACTCCAACATGAACGAGATCGTAAAGGAGCTTCCCGTATCCCTGAACGTTATAGAGCAGCAGTGGGATTTCCCGGATTACCCCATGACCGCTGAAACCACAGATGTTGACGGCGAGGGCGGATTCCCGTGGATAGTTGTAATAATAGGCGGCGCAGTACTGGTTGCTGCTGGCGTTGTAGTGCTCGTCGTTGTTCTCAGGAAGAAGCACAAGAACGGCAAGAAGCTCACAGCAGACGATATCGACTGGGAGGACGAGCTGGACGACGAGGACGAAAAGTCCGACAGCGACGATAAGACAAAGGTTTAATGGTGACGAGCCATGAAAATTTTAGACATGATAAAGATGTGCCTGCAAAACCTGACGCGCAGGAAGTCGAGAACTATCCTGACTGTCCTGGGCGTTGTGGTTGGCTGCTGTGCCATCGTAACTATGATGTCGATCGGCTTCGGAGTTCAGAATTCGCAGCAGATCATGCTTGAGGGCATGGGCGACCTGACCCTTATACAGGTATATTCAAGCGGACGTAAGGACTCCAAGCTGGACGACACGGCTATCAAGAAATTCCAGAACATCGCAAATGTCGATGTCGCGGTCGGAAAAAGCCAGCTTAACAATGTAAACATGACAGTTTATGCCGGAGATAACGACCGCTACGTGATGCAGTGGGTTAATGTAGTCGGCATAAACAAGGACGCAATGGAGAAATTCGGATTTCAGCTAATAGAAGGCTCCTACCCGAAGAACAGCTTTGAGGTGCTTGCGGGACAGTACACAGCGTACAATCTGATGGACTCCATGCGGCCCGACGGCAAAAACACGATAAGCCGCTGGGATTATATGTACTCATACGATCCCAACACCGGTGAGATGACCGAGAATGATTCATCGGCGCTTCCTGACCCTTACATGCAGCTTAACGGGCAGACGCTCAAGCTGGAGCTTTACAGCTACGATAATTATGATGTGAAGAAATATCAGGAAGTAAAGGTTACGGGCGTAGTCAAGGAAGATTACAACAAGGACTATTCCACCAGCGAGGGACTGATATTCTTTACCAGCGATCTCCAGGCGCTGTATAAGATGTTCTATCCGTCCGCAGACCAGAATAAGATGGAATACAGCGAGATATACGTCAAGGCGAAGGATATCTCGCAGGTCGCTGACATTGAAAGCGCAATCAAGAAGCTTGGCTATTCCACCTATTCTATGGAGTCGGTCCGTAAGCCCCTTGAGGAAGAGGCTCGCAAGCAGCAGATGATGCTTGGCGGACTTGGCGCGGTTTCTCTGTTCGTAGCGGCTCTCGGTATTACGAATACTATGATAATGTCGATATCTGAGCGTACGCGTGAGATCGGCGTTATGAAGGCGCTCGGGTGCTTCCTTGGCAATATACGGACCGTGTTCCTCATGGAGGCGGGGTTTATCGGGCTTATCGGCGGTTTTATAGGCAGCATACTGAGTTTCTTCATTTCGGTGGGTATGAATGTCTTTACCAATGAAGCGGCGAAGTCGATGCAGATAACTGACATAGGCTCGCTGTGGACAATGATAACCACCGCAATGGATCCTGCCAACAGTCCGATGTCCATTGTTCCGCTGTGGCTTTATGGCTTTGCTATACTGTTTTCAATCTGCATAGGACTCGGCTCGGGATTCTACCCCGCAAACAAGGCGGTGCACATCTCTGCAATGGAGGCTATCAAGCGCGAATGACATAATAATAACAAGGACAGGCTGACGAAAGTTGACCTGTCCTTGTTTGGTTTGTTAAATATGCACTAAAGTTTTTTGGTAAAATTGTGAAAACTGTGTGTTATGCATAAAAGATATGATAGATATGCCGATTTAGCATTTTACAATAAGTGAGAATGATGTTATAATAATATCAATAAAAACCGATGGCTTTTATTGAAAAAATCTGTCGGTTTTTCACAAGACTTTCACAAATGGAGGTACACTTACAATGGCTAGATTTACTTTACCGAGAGATGTTTATCACGGAAAGGGCGCACTCGAGAACCTGAAGGCTCTCAAGGGCAAAAAGGCTGTTATCGTTGTCGGCGGCGGCTCTATGAAGCGTTTCGGCTTCCTTGACAAAGCAGAGAACTATCTGAAGGAAGCTGGCTTTGATGTAATGATCATCGACGGCGTTGAGCCTGATCCTTCTGTAACCACCGTTATGAACGGCGCAGCAAAGATGCTCGACTTCCAGCCTGACTGGATCGTAGCAATGGGCGGCGGCTCTCCTATCGACGCTGCTAAGGCAATGTGGATCAAGTACGAGTATCCGGAATGTACCTTTGAGGATATGTGCAAGGTATTCGGTATCCCTGAGCTGAGAAAGAAAGCACACTTCTGCGCTATTCCTTCCACTTCCGGTACTGCTACCGAGGTTACTGCGTTCTCCATCATCACCGACTACGACAACGGCATCAAGTACCCGATCGCAGACTTCGAGATCACTCCTGATGTTGCCATCGTTGATTCCGACCTCGCAGAGACAATGCCGCAGAAGCTGACAGCTCATACCGGTATGGACGCTATGACCCACGCTATCGAGGCATACGTATCCACCGCTAACTGCGACTTCACAGACGCACTCGCTATCCACGCTATCGAGATGATCCAGGCTGACCTGGTAAAGTCCTACAACGGCGACATGGCTGCACGTGCAAGAATGCACAATGCACAGTGCCTTGCTGGTATGGCGTTCTCTAACGCACTGCTTGGCATCGTTCATTCCATGGCTCACAAGACCGGCGCTATCTTCCAGGATTACGGCGCACATATTATCCATGGTGCAGCAAACGCAATGTACCTGCCTAAGGTAATCGCGTTCAACGCAAAGGATCCGACAGCTAAGAAGCGCTACGGCGTTATTGCTGATTACATGCACCTCGAAGGCTCTAACGATGATGAGAAGATTGCTTCCCTCATCAAGTACCTCCGCGGCATGAACGATCAGCTCAAGATCCCGCACTGCATCAAGAACTACGGTGCAGACAGCTATCCCTGCGAGCAGGGCTTCGTTCCCGAGAATGTATTCCTCGAGAGAGTACACGACATCGCAGTTAACGCTATCGCAGACGCATGTACCGGTTCTAACCCCCGTCAGCCCTCGCCTGAGGAGATGGAGAAGCTGCTCAAGTGCTGCTACTACGACACAGACGTTGATTTCTAATCATCGGCTAACTGCATAAACCGACCCCGCCGGAGCAATCCAGCGGGGTTTCTGCTTGACAAAACAAGGTGATTGGGCTATAATTAATGTAGCAATGCTTATTTTATTGTGATCAAACATTAATGGAATATAAAATGCAGAAAAACAGGAATCTTACCTCCGGCAGCATAACCGGCGGATTGTGGGCGTTCGCCGTGCCGCTTATGCTGGGAAACGTATTGCAGCAGTTCTATAATCTGGCTGATACATGGGTCGTCGGGAAGTACATCGGCGACAACGCGCTGGCTGCGGTCGGCTCGTCGTATACGCTCATGACGTTCCTGACCTCGGTTATAATCGGGTTATCGCTGGGAACCGGCTCGTTTATATCAATGGCGTTTGGCAGAAAAGAGCAGGACTCCATACGCAATGGCATATTCATGTCAGCGGGGATAATCGGAATACTTACATTGCTGATAACCGCCGCATTTTACATGCTTACTGACCCGATAATTTCCCTGCTGAACGTCCCGGAGGAACTGACCGGCGACATGCACACATACCTAGTTTACGTGTTCACTGGTTTTTTCGCGGTCTTCCTTTATAATTACATCTCCAACATACTGCGCGGCATGGGAAATTCCACCATGCCGCTGATTTTCCTGGGAGTGTCCGTGGCGCTGAATGTCGGACTTGACCTGCTTTTTGTCATACCGTTAGGCATGGGAATAATGGGAGCCGCGCTGGCTACGGCCATAGCGCAGTACGTTTCCGGCGTCGGCGTACTTGTATATTTCATCGCGGCTTATCCCGAGTTCCGGCTGACCCGCCGGGATATGCGATGGGACAGCCGGAATTTCCGCAGTATTTTGTCGCTGTCGGGATTTACCTGCTTGCAGCAATCGGTGATGAATCTGGGAATTCTGATGGTGCAGACAGTCGTGAACAGCTTCGGCTCGGTGGTCATGGCGGCGTTTTCGGTAGCTGTGAAGATAGATACGATCGCGTACATGCCGGTTCAGGACTTCGGCAATGCGTTCTCAGTGTTCACCGCCCAGAATTACGGCGCGGGCAGGAATGAACGGATCCGCGGCGGGATAAGGCAGTCGGCTATCAGTGTTGTGCTGTTTTGTATCGCGGTGAGCGGGGCGGTCTGCCTGCTGGCGGAGCCGCTGATGAGCGCATTCGTGGACAGCTCCAGCCGAGAGACGATCGAGGTCGGCGTGCAGTATCTCCGGACGGAAGGCGCGTGCTACATCGGTATCGGAATTCTTTTCATGCTCTACGGCTACTATCGCGCTGTAAACAAGCCGGTGATGTCCGTCGTGCTTACGGTTTTCTCGCTTGGGACCCGCGTGCTGCTTGCTAATCTGCTGTCTGCGGTTCCGGAAATCGGCGTTTTCGGCATATGGATATCAATTCCGATAGGCTGGTTTCTCGCGGACGCGGTGGGCGTCGGTTATTTCATTGCGGTGGAGCGGAAACGTCTGTTCCGGAACGGCGGCGGAACAATTTGAAAATATTCGGGAAAAATTGCTCCAGACCCCTTGACAAAGGGAATTGTATGTGTTATAATTACTTTGCCGCATGTGCAGGGTGAGTTGTGCCCGTTAGTGGAAACAGCTCGTAAGCGCAGAAATGCAACCCCGACGCAGCGAGTCTGAATAAAAAGAGGTAAACAAAATGTACGCAGTAATCGAAACAGGCGGAAAGCAGTATCAGGTTAAAGAGGGCGACATCGTCTTCATCGAGAAGCTCGAGGCCGAGGGCGAGATCACATTCGACAAGGTTATCATGGTAGGCAAGGACGACGGCGTTAAGGTCGGCGCTCCCTATGTTGACGGAGCAAGCGTAAAGGCTACTCTGCTCAAGAACGGCAAGTCCAAGAAGATCACCGTTTTCACCTACAAGCCCAAGAAGAGCAGCAAGAGAAAGATGGGCCACAGACAGCCGTACAGCCAGGTAAGAATTGAAGCAATCAACGCATAATCTTCGGATAGTGTTTGCCAGGCGAGAGGGCAGGATATACGGCTTTGTTGTGACTGGACACGCAGGTTACGGCGAGGAGGGCGAGGATATCGTCTGCTCCGCTGTAAGCTCTGCCGTACAGCTCGTGTGCAATACCGTTACGGATTTCTTCAATGCTGACGCTGACGCGGCGGTAGGCGAGAACCGGATCGAACTCCGTCTGAACAGTTCTGATGACCCCAGCGAAAAATTGCTTGAAGCGTTCCGTGACCACATGGAGTATATTCAGGCAAAGTATCCGGGGGTAAAGGTTGAGACAAGGGAAGCTTGACTTCCGAATGATAACAGGAGGAATATAACAATGATTAGAATTGATTTACAGTATTTCGCTCATAAAAAAGGTATGGGTTCTACCAAGAACGGCCGTGATTCCGAGTCCAAGAGACTTGGCGTTAAGCGCGCTGACATGCAGGTAGTATCCGCAGGCAGCATTCTCGTTAGACAGAGAGGCACACATATCCACGCTGGCAACAACGTAGGCAAGGGTTCTGATGACACTCTGTTCGCTCTGATTGATGGAACTGTAAAGTTCGAGCGCCTCGGCAGAGATAAGAAGCAGGTTAGCGTTTACGCAGCTGACTAATTTCTGCAATCTCATTAATCAACTAAGCCGGATTGCAAAGATCCGGCTTAATTTTTATCCGGGGAGAGTAATATTTGCCCTGGAACGTGAAATAACAAACAGAGGAAAGCGAGGCGGCATAGATGTTTGTTGATAAGGTAGAAATATCCATCAAGGCAGGGAACGGCGGCAATGGCGCGGTGACATTCCACCGCGAGAAGTATGTGAATGCCGGAGGTCCCGACGGCGGCGATGGTGGAAAAGGCAGCGATATCGTTTTTGTCGCTGACGATAATCTTTCCACACTGATCGACTTCCGCTACAAAAGAAAATATATTGCACCCGACGGCGAGCCGGGCGGTGCGAAGCGCTGCTCCGGCAAGTCAATGGAGCCTACGGTGATACGCGTACCCCGCGGAACCATCGTTAAGGACGCGCACACCGGCAGAATCATGGCGGATATCTCCGACGACGAGCCGGTAGTCGTAGCAAAGGGCGGCAGAGGCGGCTGGGGAAATTCCCATTTTGCGACCCCTACGCGCCAGATCCCGCGTTTTGCGAAGCCGGGTTTCCCTGGCGAAGCCTTTGACGTTGTGCTTGAGCTGAAGCTCCTTGCCGACGTAGGCCTTGTTGGCTTCCCGAACGTAGGCAAATCCACGCTGATAAGCGTAGTAAGCGCTGCGAAGCCGAAAATCGCAAATTATCACTTCACGACCCTGACCCCGGTGCTTGGCGTTGTGAAGCATGGGGAGCAGTCATTCGTAATGGCGGATATCCCTGGCCTTATCGAGGGTGCGAGCGAGGGCGTAGGTCTCGGACACGCGTTCCTGCGCCATGTGGAGCGCTGCCGTCTTATCGTACACGTGGTCGACGTATCCGGCGTTGAGGGCAGAGACCCCCGAGACGATTTCGAAAAGATAAATCAGGAGCTTGCGAACTTCTCCGAGGATCTCGCAGAGCGGCCGCAGATCGTTGCAGCCAACAAATCCGATATGGCAACCGAGGAGCAGGTAGCCGAATTCCGTGAGTTCATCGAGTCCAAGGGACTTCCGTTCTTTGCGATTTCCGCAGCTACTACTCAGGGAACCGACGCGCTGATGGACTGCGTAGCCGAGGAGCTGTCAAAACTCCCGCCGCCCAAGCGTTTCGAGGTTCAGCCGCTGACCCTTGCGGAGCTCGAGCAGCTTGAGACCGAGAAGCACAGCTTCAAGGTCGAGAAGATAGACGGAGTTTACGTTGTGGACGCTCCGTTCCTTGCACCGATTCTCAGCACCTGCAATATGGAGGACTACGAGAGCCTCCAGTACTTCCAGCGCGTGCTCCGCTCAAGCGGGATAATCGACGAGCTGGAGGCGCAGGGTATCCAGGAGGACGATCTCGTCTCCATATACGATTTCGAGTTCAATTACGTGAGATAATCTGTAGGAAACCCCAGCGGCTTCCGAGGTGCGAATATGAATCTGATCAGCGTATTACTTCAGCAGCTTGACCGTTCCTCGCCGGGCAGCGTTGAAACGGCTAAGCAGGTCATTGGCATGTTAAACGGAGCAGCACCGGAGACGGCGTTGTTCTTCGGCGACGATACGTACACCCCGCGGCTGATATCCGAGAAGTTCGGGTGCAGACTCTGCGCTGCCCTGACAGACGAGCAGCGCGCCGAGCAGGGAAAGGCGGCAGGCCTTGACTGCTGCGCAGTTCAGCAGTTTGAGCTTCCCGGCGGAAGCTACGACCTGATCTGGTACAACGGGATCGTTGAATTCGATGGAGTTACGCAGCGGCTTGAATTGCTGCGCGACAAGCTGAAAAAAGGCGGCACGCTGGTTTACCGCAACGTTAGCTGGCTGACGGAACCATCTCCGGATACGAAGGGGTTCTGCCAGCGCAGGTTCGGGCAGATACTGCCGCTTGACAGGGTGCTTGTCCTCGCGAAGGAGCAGGGCTGGAAGGTGCAGGATTTCTACATTGCGCCTAAGTCTGACTGGAATGCGGGGTACTACACTCCGCTTCTCGCCGCCGCCGAAAAGTACGCGGGCGTCCACAAGGAGGATAGCTCGGTATCGCTTGGCATGAGCGAGCTTCGCAAGGAGGCGGGGATTTTTGAAGCGCACTGCGAGGAATATAGCTGCGTATATTACATACTGAAAGGTTGATGGAATGGCGTTACCAGTATTGACGGAACGTGAAGCGGGGGCGTACAGCCCTAATGTTCTTGCGTTCTACGGCGACTGCGTTTATGAGCTGCTGGTGCGGCGTGAGGTCGTGCTTCGCGGCAACACCAACGCCGGGAGGCTCCACGACCTGGCGGTCGAGCAGGTGCGGGCTTCCTATCAGTCCAGGGCGGTCGACGTTATCGAGCCTATGATTACTGAGAAAGAATCCGATATACTCCGCCGCGGAAGAAACGCGGGAGGTATCTCGGTCCCAAAGAGCGCGAAGCCGTCCGAGTACCGCAGGGCGACCGCACTGGAGGCTCTGTTCGGTTATCTCAGCCTTTCGGGGCAGCAGGAACGTATTGAGGAGCTGTTTACGGCGATTTGCGAGGCTCTTCCGGTCTGAACGCGGAGGTGTATTCCCATGACCAGAAAGGAAAAAACGGATAAGCTCCGCAGCATACGGCGCTGGCTGCTGGATATCCTGATAATTATTGCTGGATCCGGCGTGTACGCACTGGGAGTTCATTGCTTCACGGCGCCGAATAACATCGCGCCCGGCGGAGTTACGGGTATTGCAACGATAATCAGCTTCGTGACGGATCTTAATGTCGGTACGCTTATCGCTGCGATAAACGTGCCGCTTCTCATCGCCGGATTTGTTCTGCTTAACAAGCGGACGATGATAAAGACGTTGATTTCAGTTGCGGCGCTTTCCGTAATGACCGACTACCTTTTTAAGGACATTCCGGTGTACATCGCGGACAACGGCGGCGGGATCCTGGCTTCAATCTTCGGCGGGCTTCTGATGGGTGCCGGCATCGGCATCGTGTACGTCCGCGAGGGAACTACAGGCGGCACCGATATCGTCAACAAGATAATCAACAGGTTCAGACCCGAAATAAAGCTGGGACAGATATCGTTCCTGGTAAATGCGGCTGTAGCCGTTAGCGGCTATATCGTTTATAAGAACCTTGACGTTGTAATGTACGCGATAATCGCTGTTTTTGTGCAGGCAAAGGTGATTGACGTGCTGGTTTACGGCGGTCTCGAGGGGAAATTCCTGATGATTTTTTCAGAGAAGCCGCACGAGATATCCGAGAAGCTCCTGAAGCAGAAACGCGGAGTTACGCTGCTCCACGGCGAGGGAGCCTATTCCGGCGAGGAAAAGCTGGTCGTGTGCATTGCAGTACACAAGAACGAATATGTAAAGGTAAAGCGGATCGTAAAAGAGATCGATCCGGACGCTTTTGTAATTATAACCGGCGCGAGCGAAGTCCTGGGAAAGGGCTTCCAGAGGCTGGATCAAAACTAATAAAACAAGGAGAATAAGTTATGTCAGGACATTCAAAATGGAGTACGATCAAGCGTAAGAAGGGCGAGAAGGACGGCGCAAGAGCAAAGGTTTTTACAAAGATCAGCCGTGAGATCCTCGTATGCATCAAGGAGACCGGCAGCGCTGACCCCGCTAACAACTCCAGACTCTACGCCCTCGTGCAGAAGGCAAAGAGCAACAATATCCCGAACGACAACATTGACCGTCTGCTGAAGAAGGCTGCCGGCGGCGCAGAGAAGAACGACTACGAGGACTGCGTATACGAGGGCTATGGTCCGAACGGCGTTGCAGTTATAGTTGAGTGCCTTACCGATAACAGAAACCGTACCGCAGGCGAGATCCGCCATTACTTTGACAAGTTCGGCGGAAACATGGGCGCTACCGGCTGCGTTGACTTCCTGTTCACGCTGAAGGGCGTTATTGTTCTTGACAACGAGGACGGCGACATCGACGAGGACAAGGCAATGGAGGATATCCTCGAAGCAGGCGGCGACGATTTCAGCTTTGAGGACGGCGTTGTTGAGATAACAACTGATCCTTCCGCTGTAGCAACCGTTGCTGAGGAACTCGGCAAGAAGGGCTACAAGGTTGTTTCCGCAGAGGCAGAGCAGGTTCCCTCCACATACACGACCCTTACCGACGAGGATCACATCAAGAAGATGGGTCTGCTGCTGGAAGCCCTTGAGGACAACGACGATGTTCAAAATGTATGGCACAACTGGGACGCTCCCGAGTCTGACGACGAGGATTGATCCCAGGTTTGCGGCTGATTTAATGCTCCGGCGCTTTGATCGCATTTTACTTACATAAATGGATTCCCCCTGGAGTATCCGGGGGGAATATGAGTATAAAAGTCCCGCTGTTCGTGACAGCGGGACTAGTGTTATACAGCAAACTGGCTGTTGTACAGGTTAGCGTAGAATCCGTTTTTAGCGAGGAGTTCCTCATGGTTGCCCTGTTCGATGATGTGACCGTCCTTCATTACAAGGATAACGTCAGCCTCGCGGATAGTTGAAAGGCGGTGAGCAACAATGAAGCTAGTTCTGCCGTTCATCATCTTCGCAAAGGAGTCCTGAATCTTGATCTCAGTTCTGGTATCAATAGAGGATGTAGCCTCGTCCAGAATAAGCATAGGCGGCAGGCAGAGCATAACGCGGGTTATGCACAGAAGCTGCTTCTGACCCTGCGAAAGGCTTCCGCCGTCCTCGTTTATCACGGTGTCGTAACCCTGCGGCAGACGCTTTATGAAGCTGTGCGCGTGCGACGCCTTCGCAGCCGCAATGATTTCCTCGTCGGTGGCGTCGGGCTTGCCCATCACAATGTTGTCGCGGATAGTTCCGGAGCGCAGCCAGGTTTCCTGAAGGACCATACCGTAGCTGCTTCTCAGGCTGTTTCGGGTCGCATTCCGTATATCTGTGCCCTCGACTGTTATCGAGCCGCTGTTGACGTCGTAGAACCTCATCAGCAGGTTGATTATAGTGGTCTTTCCGCAGCCGGTCGGACCTACGATAGCGATACGCTGACCCGGTTTAACGCTGAGGTTCAGTCCCTCGATGAGCTTTCTGTCGGGTACATATGAGAACGAAACATCGTTGAGTTCTACGCTGCCCTTGACGTCCGCAAGCTCCACAGCGTCGGCAGGCTCGGGGATCTGCGGTTCTTCCTCGATGAGTTCAAACAGGCGGGAAGCGCATGCGAGCGCATTCTGAAGCTCCGTAACCACTCCGGAGATCTCGTTGAACGGCTTGGTATACTGGTTAGCATAGGAGAGGCATGCGGAAAGCTGACCTATAGTAAACGGATTTACAGCGCCGGCAGTCGCGATGCATATGAGCGCTCCGGCGAGAGCAACTCCGGCGTAAACAACGCTGTTGACGAAACGTGTGCAGGGGTTGGTAAGCGAGGAATAGAACGTAGCCTTGAGAGAGCAGTCAGCAAGTCGGTCGTTTATCCTGTCGAATTCCTCCAGCGCCTCGCCCTCGTGGGAGAACGCCTGAACGACCTTCTGATTTCCGATCATTTCGTCGATGAATGCAGTCTGCTGACCGCGGGTTTCGGACTGAACCCTGAACATGCGGTAGGTGCGGTTTGCAATGAACCGCGCGATGAACAGAGACAGTGGAGTAACGATCACAACTACTATAGCTATCTGCCAGCTTATTGAAAACAGGAAGAACAGCGTGCCGAGAATCGTGACGATACCGGTAAAAAGCTGAGTAAATCCCATCAGCAGACCGTCCGCGAACTGATCTGCGTCTGCGATAACGCGGTTAACGATGTCGCCGTAGGGGTGGGCGTCGATGTAGCTCAGCGGAAGTATCTCGATTTTCCGGAACGCCTCGTTGCGAATGTCACGTACAACATGGTAGGTTATGCGGTTGTTGATGGTGTTCATGAGCCACTGGATAAGCGCTGTTATACCGATGATGATACCGGTTTTGATGAGTATAGCCGCGATTCCCGCGAAATCAACCTGCCCCTTGCCGACGATAAGATCGATCGCGTCGCCGATAAGGATAGGCGTGTAGAGGGTCAGAGCCACCGTGATGGCAGCGAACAGTATCGACAGCACCATGAAGAACCCGTGGCGCTGAACGTATTTCAGCACCTTCCTGAGAGTGCCTTTCTGCGCGGTATTTTTCTTGCTTCCTGCTGTGTTTGGCTTTGCCATTTATACCGCCTCCTTCTTGAACTGGGAATTGTAGATCTCGCTGTAGACGGGGCAGCTGTTAAGCAGCTCGTCGTGCTTGCCTATGCCGGCTATCTTGCCATCGTCGAGGACGATTATTTTATCTGCGTGCTGTATTGAGGAGGTACGCTGTGACACAATGAATACGGTAGGATTCGTGTCCATTTCGCGGATAGACTTGCGGAGCGCCGCGTCGGTCGCGAAGTCAAGCGCGGAGGCGCTGTCGTCGAGTATCAGTATCTCGGGCTTCCTGACGAGCGCGCGGGCGATGGTGAATCTCTGGCGCTGACCGCCGGAGAGGTTCTTTCCGCCCTGTTCTATCTCGAAGTCAAGGCCGCCCTTGCTTTCGATAACGTCCGCAGCCTGGGCGGTTTTAGCCGCCGCGAGTATCTCGTCGTCGGTGGCGTCGTCCTTGCCCCAGCGCATGTTGTCGCGAATCGAGCCTTTAAACAGCACCGCCTTCTGCGGAACAATTCCGATACGCTCGCGCAGCTCCGGAATTTCGAAGCTCTTTACGTCGCGGCCGCCGATGAGGACTTCACCCGCGGAAGCGTCATAGAAACGCGGTATCATGTTAACCAGCGAGGACTTGCCCGAGCCGGTGCCGCCGATTATTCCGACGGTTTCGCCGCGCTTTACCGCGAAGTCCATGCCGGTAAGGGATTCCTCTCCGGCGTTCTTGTATTTCAGGGAAACTCCGCGGAATTCAACTGCGTAGTCGGCATTGCCGATAACGTCCTTGTCAGAGGTGACTTCCTGAGACGACTTGATGTCGAACAGAGCCTGAACGCGGTTTCCGCAGGCAACGCATTTTGTAAGGCTGATGATGAGGTTTGCGAGCTTGATAAGCTCCACGAGTATCTGGGACATGTAGTTGTAAAGCGCAACAACATCGCCCTGGGAAAGGGTTCCGTCGTTTACTTGAACGGAGCCTGTTTGAATGAGCCAGATTATCGCGAGGTTGATTATTACGTAGGTCAGCGGGTTCATCAGCGCGGATATTCTTCCGACGAACTTCTGACCGGCGGTCAGCTCGTCGTTGCTCTTATTGAAGGTGTCGATCTCCTGATCTTCCTTGCAGAACGCGCGCACAACGCGGACGCCGGTGAGGTTCTCACGCGTAATTCCGAGCACTTTGTCGAGCCTTGCCTGAACCTTCTTGTAAAGCGGAATGCACCACAGCATGATTCCGAAGATAACAACGGAAAGCACCGGTATAGCCGCAACGAATATAAGCGCCGCCTGAACGTTGATAGTAAACGCCATGATCATAGCGCCGAATACCACGAACGGCGAGCGCAGCAGCAGACGGAGCGTAAGGTTTACGCCGTTCTGTATCTGGTTCATATCGCTGGTCATTCTGGTGATGAGGGTGGAAGTTCCGACCTGGTCGATTTCAGACCACGACAGGCTCTCAATGTGGCGGAATAATTCGTGCTTCACCTTGGAGGAGAACCCT
>OHGK01000544.1_pt1 | contig 25123 bp, 13 predicted proteins | sample 1567671 | NCBI WGS metagenome assembly OHGK01 (sample SAMEA3879577, study PRJEB24766) | human gut metagenome | biome: human-associated habitat; feature: feces | place: USA | collected 1985/1987 | reverse complement strand
TTTTCGCACTTCATGATTCTAACATCCAAACAAACTGCGGATGAACCGTAAAAGGTAACCTTTCAGGCTGCAAAAGGCTACCTATTGCAAGCCGAAAGGTAACCTTTTGCAGGGTAAAAGGCGGCATATTGCAAACCCGCTGATTGCCAGCGTGATAGAGGACAGTGAAACACCGCCTGCCTCAAGCGGCGCATCAGCCATGCTGAAGGCCTTACGATGTCACTGCTCGACGAATATCAGCTTCGACGTGTCGTAGCCGCGGCGGCGCAGCTTGGCAAGAAGCGAGTCGAGCACAGGCCGTGGCAAGGCCGGCGTGCGGCTCATTATCCAGAGATACTTGTCTGAACTGCTGCCCACGAGCACATAGCTGTAGTCGGGCGCAATGTCGAGAACGTAATAGTCGGCATAGAACCACAGGAAGAACGCCACCTTGAGCTTGCCCGGCTGCGAAGCGCGGGCAGCTTGCCTTTGCCGCGCGCCGTCTTATGCTTGCCGTCCTTAACACCCTCGTTAACGACCCTTATGCGGCCGTCGCCGAGCAGGCTGTACGTGGCCGTGACGTGGCTCATGCCGCGCTCGAACCTGTGGTCGTAACGTGCTATCTCGTACCAGCGGCCCATGAACCTCTCGAGGTCGAGCTGCTTCACCGTACTGTTGTCAACGGTCAAAGGACCGCCGGCACATCCGCCCAGCCCCAGGAGCGAAAGCAAAAATAACATTATCTTTTTCATAATCAGTGGTAATTAAGATTACTGCCGGCCTATGCCGTGCAAATAAGTTTGCATGACAACAAATATACATAATTAATCTTGAAGTAATGAAAATGCAGGGTAATAATAAACTATTCGACCATTTTACACCCCGTTACGACTGCCGCCGAACAAAGGAACGGTACCGCGAAGAACGCAGACAACAAAAAACAGAGGAGAAAAACAGACTCTCACGAGTCCGGAATTTTCTCCTCCTACCTGCAATTGACAACAAATATACCATCTGAAACCAAGACGGTATATAATAGTTAAGGCATCACTGCCTGATCAAAATATATTTATCATATAGTTTTACAGACTAGTATTAAAACATTACTTCACAATGACTGCACCGCCTGCCGATGGCTGCCCAGACAGCAATGGCAGCAACAGCCGTGCCGTATTCTCAGGAACCGGTGTCAGTTACCTGCGTGTTCTACAAATTCGTCAAGGCGTCTCTTGTCCTCGGGGTCCATCGGCTTGGTCAACAGCTCCTTGTTAGGGTCGTACACTGCATCAACAACATTGCCGGGTTTGGGTATAAGGTAAACCACAAGGGCTTTCGCCTTCCTCTCCTTAAGGTCGCCTATGTAGTTGATGCGGACTGAATCGCCGGGCATGACTGCACCGTTGGTGAAACGCGCCTTGCTGATATCGAAGCTGATCTGATAGTCACCTATCATGGTGGTCATCGACGTTGAGTCGCTGACTTCCTCTATTTTTGCTGTGCAGACCTTGATCTCCTTGCGGCATGAATGCATCGCGAGCATCACCAGAAGGAGAAGCGGGATTATCACATATTTCTTCATTTCGTCAACTGTTTTTGGTTCCATAAATAAACACGGAGGGCTTACAGGACACGCCCTGCGTGCTAATTCAACGCCGCATTGACAGCGTTTACGGGCTTGTGGCCCTAATGTCATTCTTGAAATTTAAGACAGAAGGAGGTTGGCAATGCAGCCCCCTTCTGTCCGAGCAAGTCACAAAATATACAATTCTGTCAAATGTTTCAGTTCGGGTTCTTCACTGTTACAGGAAGCGTGATTGTAGTCTTGATTCCGTAAGCGTCTTGAACGTCGAAGGTCAAGGTCTCTTCATGCTGTCCGTAAGGAGCCTGTGAAGCGTCAGTTGTATTCTGGGTGAACGTCAACTTCAGGTTTTTCTCGTCAACACTTACATTGAAGTAAGGATTAACGCTGCCGTCAGTAGCCGTAAGCTTGGCAGAACCTGCAACATAGTTCAGGTAGTTCTTCGTGCCGCTGTTGTCCATCAATGAAGCAAGTGATCCACCAAAGTTCTGTGAGTCACGGTCGTTAGTAACAGTGATTTCTGTCAGTGCCACATTTTTAGTAGTACCTGTTGAAGTCCAGTTCAAGACAGGCTTGTGGTAAGGATTCTTATAATCATTCTTATCTGTAAGCCAGTCATACTCCATACCATAAGACCAAGTTGCAAGCTTGATATACAGAGGCTCAGAGTAAGCTACCTCGTAATTGCCGGTTACCCAAACTCCGTTAACCCTCTTGGCAGAGATGTCCTTATAGATGTTGTAAACGTTGAATGCACGCTCCTTGTCGTCAATGAGTTTCTTAGGTACAGTAAGAACGTATCCGTTGTCAGATGTAACGTCGTCAATATCATCAGTGCCGAAGTCGAACCTGTACTTCTCTGTTCCATCGAGACCCTTGAAGATGTCTGTCAAATTAGCCTTACCCTCAGTTGCGAAAGAAGCTCCTACAACCCAGCCGGCAGCCGGTGTGATGAACGGACGTACAATATTCGAGCTTGTTCCCCAAGTTTGGCCGATCTTGATACCGAAGTCACCCTTGAACGTTGTAGGCATCTTCTTGGTTACAGAAGCCGTGATGGTCTTAGCCAAAACCTTAGTTCCGCTGATTACATTGTAGAGTTCGAGAGTCTGGGTGTATTCGCCACCGTCTTCGAAAGCCATCGGATTGTCAAGAACGAACTTGACATACTTGATCTCTCCGTATTGTGCAGGATTGGTTATTTCTGCCTTGTCTGCATCGTAATACTTAACAGTGAATACAGGAGCAACATTGTTAACCTTGGTTCCGTTTGCGTAAGTCCAACCTGTTACAGAGCTGCAGTTGATGAATGTACCATCCTCAACCTCTACAAGGTCAGATGAAGTACCCTTAGTCAGGTCTACAGTAACACCAGGTATTGTAGCCTCTGTTGAAGTATTACCTACTGCTACATAGAATGCGCGGCCGTCCGGGTCGACCAAAGTACCGTCCAGGTTGACAGCATAGAGACGGAAACCGATAACGTCGCCGGCTACACCGCCAAGATCAGCAACTGTAATCTGGCCCTTATTGCCCTTGAAGAGGGTAGCCTTTCTCTTAGCATCGCCAGGAACGCCAACGCCTACATAGCTGTAGTTGTTCCATGAGTTAAGCTCTGAAGGATCAGAAGCTGAAGCGAACTTGCTGTCAAGAGTTACATAGAAACCGGCAATCTTATTGTTGGTCTTGTTGTTGTTGATATCGTAGTCTACCTGTATTTCGATAGCCTTGTCAACCTCGGCAGCGAGCAGAGGCTGTGCTGTACGGTTATCGCCTACAACAACATTGATGCTTGAACCAGAAGTGATAGGTGCGGTTGCAGGTTTGGTAGCGTCTTTCCATACATACTCTTTAGGTGCGCCTGTTGCTCCGTAGCGGTTGTTGATATCTTCAACAGACCTCCAGATGCCGGCATTGTCCTTCAAGGCGAAGCCGTTTGAAGCAGGTTTAGCATCCTCTGCAGAGAGTGTAAGGTCATAACCTGTAATCACGCGGCGCTCGTCTTCGTTGAGCTTAGTATTCTTTACTGCTACAGCAAACAATACAGATTGTCCGTTGTGTTCAACTGCAGCCTTGAAATCGGCAGCACTTACACCGTCAACCATCTTGAATGTAAGTTCCCAAAGGCCGTTGTTGAGGTCGCTTCTTGTAAGAAGGCCTGTGAAAGGTTCAACCTTTGCACACTCAACTACATCGCTAATCTCTTTGCCCTGAGAGTTGATGAGTGTTATGTTCTCCTTAGTAAGTTTAGCGTTTGTAGGTGATACACGTACAATAACTGAAACAGAATCAGTAGTAGTGTAATCCTTCTTGAAGGTCAACTGGGTATCTGTTACATCCTCTTTCGGGAATGTGTTCTCCTTCTGTGTAACCTTGCTGAACTTAGGACTGAGGTCAGATGTAGTATTGTTAGCATAGAAGAACGACACGCTTGTTACCATTGTAGAGTACTCGCCTACGATATCCTTGAGAGCGCCGTCAATGCTGTCGAGCTTCTCCTCGATTGCCTTGAGGTCGATCTGCAGGCCTTCAGCCTCGCCACCCTTCATCCAAGCCTCGACAACTTTCAGACGTGCGTCAAGGGCGGCAAGACCTGTCGTCTCGTCGTTGATCTGCAATTTGATGGCGTCGATGGCTGTCTTGGCTGCCTGTGCGATGCTGAGTGCCTGGTCTGCCGTAGCCTGTGCTGCGTCGGCAGCAGCCTTAGCAGTGTTGGCAACTGCAGTTGCGCGGTTCTCGGCTTCCGTTATAAGACCCTTCAACTCATTCTTGGCTGCATTAATCTGGCTGGTGAGTTCGTCCTTTGTAGCGCCGTCAGCGATAGCCTGGTTGAGCTTGCTTTCGAGCTCGGAGATTTCGCCGAGTGCCTGGTTGGCAAGTGTCTTTGCCTCGTCGGCAGTCTGCTGCGCCTTAGTAGCGGCCTCCTGTGCGAGGGCTGCGGCTGCCTTGGCTTCCTCGGCCTTGCCGTCTGCTGCCTGTGCTGCGGCCAGTGCGTTTGCTGCGTCAGCTACACCCTGCTGGGCAACCTGTTCAGCCTTGAGGGCTGCGTCGAGGGCCTCAGCAGCTGCGGCTGCGTTCTTTGCTGCTTCCTCGGCAGCGTTTTCTGCTGTCTCGTCGATAAGTGCCTTGGCGTCGTCGAATGCCTTCTGGGCGGCTTCCTTAGCCTCGTCGGCGGTCTTCTGAGCGTTGTCGGCTGTAGCCTGGGCCTGGCTTACAGCTTCAGTTGCGGCAGCTACAGCCTGGTCAAGTGCGGCCTGGAGGTCTGCCAGAGCCTTGTCAGCATCCTGCTTTGCCTGCTCGGCGAAAGCCTGTGCTGCTGCGGCTGCTTCACGTGCGGCTTCAACTTCTTCCTTTGTTGCGCCGTTCTTCTCAAGCTCTTCAGCCTTTGCCATGGCGGCGTCAGCTACCTGCTGGGCGCCCTCGGCAGTGTTTTGTGCGTTAGCTGCGGCTTGCTGGGCGGCTAAAGCCACTTCGTTTGCGGCGTTAGCCTTTGCGATTGCCTCGTTCTTTGCCTGCTCGATTGCCGATGCCATCTCGTTGATGCGGTTGGTCAGGTCGTCTGCCGTTGCCAGACCGTCAATCTGCGATTGCAGGTTCTTGATGTCGTCGTCATAATCTTCTGAACAAGAAACGAGCATACCCGTGGAACCTACGGCAAGCATAGACGCCATGAGTAATGAACTAGAAATTTTCTTTTTCATTTGACTAAATTGATTAAATTAAACTTATAAAAACACTAGTATTTTCTTGATGGGTTGAATTCTATCCTTCATTCTTGCGCTGCAAATTTACGCCGAAAACTCTGAACAAAAAAAAAAAAACGTTAAGTAAATTTAATTCGATTGCTTTTTTTAAGAAAATACCGTAGCGTTAGCTACTCGAAAATAAAAAATTTAGCCCAATACTGACATTTTTCGGGAAAACCGCCGTTTTCCGTCAAGGTTATAACGAAATACTTGCCTATTTATTGAATATTACCACAAAAAACATGGGTTAACACCGGAAGAAATAGCGCCGACGGCGGAAGGAAAAGTAAAAGGTAACCTTTCGGGCTGCAAAAGGATGCCTTTTACACGCTAAAAGGCGGCATATTGCAGCGCAAAAGGTTACCTTTTGCAAAACGGCTCTTTATTATATATAAAATAGGTGGTAAGGAGTCAGAGGAGCATTACCAGCACATAGGTCCAGTGGGCTACCATACCGGCGGCTATGCCGCCTATGGTATGCGACACTATCGCCTTGGACGTAAGCTCTCGGTAGCCCAGCGAGTCGAGCATGGCGGTGTGCGTGCTGAGGTATCCGCTCCAGCACATGCCGATGGCGGTGAACACGGCTATGGCGTTGCCGTCAACCCATCCGGCGCTCATGAAGCCGGGTATGAGGCCGAGCGAGGCGCCCACGGCGCCGAGGGCTGTTATGGGGAATGCCACTTGGTGCGGGTCGTTGAAGCCGAAGAGCCACTCGAACAGGAAGCCTATCTTGTTGGCGAGCCATGGCAGAAGCTCGACGCCCTGGTACGGCGAGCCGTCGTAGCCAGACGGTCCGGCACCGAAGGTGAGCATCATGACAAGCGTCGAGATTATAAGGACGCCGGGTATTATGGCTATGCCGATGTCGACGCCGGTGCGTCCGCCGTCGAGCAGGGAGTTAAGCGTGCGCAGGAATACGCTTTTCTGTTCTTCCTCCTTTTCCTCCTCCTCAACCTCGTGCCTGTCGCAGACCGGCTCGTCGGCGTACTGCGGATACACTTTGAGTATCTTGCGCTGCATGAGGCGCGTGGAAACTATGCAGCCTACGAAGGCTCCAAAGAGTCCTACTATCGGCTCGACGTAGAAGCCCTGCCCTATCATGAACACCATGACGAGCAGTCCCATGCCGAAGGCGGTGCCGAAATTGGTGAGCGAAATGAACTGGTATTTCTTGAAGTAGCTGCTGAAACGCTTGTCCTGCGACAGCGAGATGATGGCGGGATTGTCAGACAGGAATGTCATCACGGCTCCGAGCGAGGCCACTCCAGGCAGGTTGAACAGCGGGCGCATGAGCGGGCGGAGCAGCTTCTCGAGCAGGCTGACGACACCGAACTCGACGAAGAGGCGGCCTATGGCGCCCGTGATGACGCAGATGCCCATAAGGTAGAACACGGTGTTGAGCAGCAGGTCGTGGGCGGTTTTCATAATAGTGTTGAGCATGTTGGGCACGCCCATGATTGACCCGATGTAGCCGAATAGCGCAAAGATTACGCACAGGCAGACTATACCGCTGGGTATGGCCTGCCAAACTTTACTTAATAATGTATTTTTCATAGTCGGTCCTGGATGCGAAATGTCGTTATCAGTCACTGCCCTTGCGCCACGGATTGCGCAGCGTCAGCATGTTGATGTCCCACGTGAAGCCTACGTCAAGCCAGTCGCGGCCGGGCTTAAGGGTGCCGGACTCGTTGGTGTTGGTGCCGAAACAGCGTGAATAGGCGGCATGCAGGCGCACTGACTTGTGCGGGCGGAACTCTACTCCGCCGCCCACCTGTGTCATCTCGGTGCCGGGCATGACGCAGTAGTCGGCAGTCTTTGAAGTGCTGTTGACGTCGTAAGTCACCTTGCCGAACACGTTCAGCTTGTCAGTCGGGCGGTAAGCCACGTTGACAATGGCGGAACAGTCGGCGAAAAGGAATGTCTGGCCGGATGCCGCACGGTTCATGAAATCGGCCTCGACGGTGACACAACCCAGCGCCAACTTATGTCCGAAAGACAGGTAACTGATGTAGCGGCCGCGCATATACTCGACCATGTTGGCCGAATAGAGCGTGGACAGGCACCCGTGGCTGCCGTACCACATGAGGCTGTAGGAATACATGTCGGAGGCTTTCGCCACGAAAGGGCTCTGGCTGCACTGCACGGCTATCTTGTCGTTGCCGCTCTTCGTAGTGTATGCCACTGTGGCCCCGAGCTGGAAACAGGGTATGTTGTTCCAGTACTCGGAAGCGTAATAGACGTCTACAGGGTTGGCGTCATACTCATACCCGCCCACGGCAACCGGCTCCTTGCCCACCGAGAAGCTCCAATGGCGGTCGGGCTGGTACTTCAGGTAGGCCCAGTCGGTGGCGTCGAAAAAGCTCTCGCCGGAGCATCCTTTGTTGAGACGCTGGCGGTAAGCATAAGAAAAATGGTCGTTGATCTTGCCGTCGAGTAGGAGCATGAAATACTTCCCCTTGAAGCCGGAGTTGTCGTGTACGGCATCGCCGTCGACGTATTCACGCTGGTAATCAACCCTCGTCTGCATCTTCAGCCTCACCAATTCGTCCTGCGCGCAAGCCGCAATGACGCTCGCACCGCACAATACGGCACAGATAAGTCGTTTCATCTGGTAATATGTGTTTGTTCTTAATGGTATTAGATTTGCGCAAATATAGTACAAACCACGCGCAACGCAAAATAAAATGCGCATGAAATGTGAATATTGTTGCATAAAAAAGCACCGCCCCTGCATAGGGACGGTGCCGTACCGAATATTTTATCCGCATACATACAGTCCAGGCCTGCCGGCCCGTACTTATGGGACACGTGCGTCAAAGCTTCTGCTTTACCTCTATCTCGGTGAATGTTTCAAGGATGTCGCCTACCTGAATGTCGTTGAAGTTGACAAGACTGATACCGCACTCGAAGTTCACGCCGACCTCCTTGACGTCATCCTTGAAGCGCTTGAGGGCGTTGATGTCGCCCGTGTGTACCACGATACCGTCGCGCACGACGCGCGCCTTGTCGCTGCGGTGCACCTTGCCTTCGGTGACGTAGGCTCCGGCAACCGTGCCGACTTTCGATATATGGTAAACCTCGCGCACCTCGACCTGCCCGGTAACAACCTCCTTGACAACCTTGTCGAGCATTCCTTCCATGGCCGACTTGACGTCTTCGATGGCGTCGTAAATCACAGAGTAGGTGTTAATCTCGACTCCCTCCTGCTCGGCCAGCTTGCGTGCAGCGGCCGAAGGACGTACCTGGAAGCCAACGATGATGGCGTCTGAAGCGTCGGCCAGCGACACGTCGCTCTCCGAAATCTGGCCTACGGACTTGTAGATGACGTTGACCTTTATCTTCTCGGTAGACAGCTTGATGAACGAATCGCTCAAAGCCTCGATACTTCCGTCGGTGTCGCCCTTGACAACGATGTTCAGCTCCTTGAACGAACCGAGGGCAATGCGGTGGCTGATGTCGCTCAGCGTCAGTCGCTTCTGCGTGCGCAAGCCCTGCTCGCGCTGCAGCTGCAGACGCTTGTTGGCTATCTCGCGCGCCTCCTGCTCGGTGTCGAGTATGTGGAACGAGTCGCCTGCAGTGGGCGCACCGTTGAGTCCGAGGATTATGGCCGGATCGGCCGGACCTGCGTGCTCGATGCGCTGGTTGCGCTCGTTGAACATTGCCTTGATGCGGCCGTAATGCGTACCGGCAATCACAATGTCGCCGACGTTGAGCGTACCGTTGCTCACAAGCACGGTCGAAACATAGCCGCGACCCTTGTCGAGCGACGACTCTATGATGCTACCGGTGGCCTTGCGGTTGGGGTTTGCCTTGAGGTCGAGCATCTCGGCCTCGAGCAATACCTTCTCAAGCAGCTCGTCTACGCCCAAGCCTTTCTTGGCACTGATCTCCTGGCACTGGTACTTGCCGCCCCATTCTTCGACGAGCAGGTTCATGTTTGCCAGGTCTTCGCATATCTTGTCGGGATTGGCTCCCGGCTTGTCTATCTTGTTTATGGCGAACACCATCGGCACGTTGGCAGCCTGTGCGTGGGCTATGGCCTCACGCGTGGTCGGCATCACGCTGTCGTCGGCCGCGATTATGATGATCGCGATGTCGGTAACCTGCGCTCCGCGGGCACGCATGGCAGTGAACGCCTCGTGGCCCGGGGTGTCGAGGAAGGTTATCTTGCGGCCGTCTGAAAGCGTTACGTTATACGCTCCGATGTGCTGGGTTATGCCGCCGGCCTCGCCCGCAATGACGTTGGTGTTGCGTATGTGGTCGAGCAACGAAGTCTTACCGTGGTCGACGTGGCCCATGACAGTAACGATCGGGGCGCGCGGTACGAGGTCGTTCTCGTCGTCGGCCTCCTCGGTTATAGCCTCAGACACTTCTGCGCTTACATACTCGGTCTTGAATCCGAACTCGTCTGCTACGATGTTGATGGTCTCTGCGTCGAGGCGCTGGTTGATGGATACCATGATGCCGAGGCTCATGCAGGTACCGATGACCTGGTTTACAGACACGTTCATCATGCTTGCCAGCTCGCTGACAGTCACAAACTCGGTCAGCTTCAGTATCTTGCTCTCGGCCTTGGCCTCGGCGCGCTGCTCCTTCAGGTGCTCCTGTACGGCGTCGCGCTTCTCCTTGCGGTACTTGGCGGCCTTCTTGTTCTGTCCCTTGCTGGTCAGACGGGCGAGCGTCTCCTTTACCTGGCGTGCAACGTCTTCCTCGTTGACTTCAAGCGGCTTATGGTTGCGCTTGCGGTTCTTCTTCTTGGCGCTGCCCTTCTCGCCGGCCTTGTCAGGGGCGGCGTTTCCGGTCTGCTTGACGGCCTGGTCTATGTTTACGCGCTCCTTGGTTATGCGCGAACGCTTCTTCTTGCTGCCGTCCTGACGGTTCTGGGCAGCCTTCTCCTCGCGTTCCTTGCGGCGCTCCTCCTTAGATTTCTTCTTCGGGCGTGTGCTCTGGTTGAGCGAGTCGAGGTCTATCTTGCCGAGCACGTTGACTTTCGGGGCGAACTTCTTTTCGCTCTTAAGGGTGAATATCTTGCCCTCTTCGCTTACTGCTGGAGCTGCGTCTTCCTTCTCCGCCTTAGGCTCTGCCTTCTGCGGTTCGGGTGCTACGGCCGACTCTGCCTGGGCGGGCTTGTCCTCCACCTTACCGGCAGCGGCCTTGTCCGGTTGGGCGACGACAGTCCCGACAACCGGCTTCACAGTTTCAACAGGCTTGGGGGCTTCCTCTACGGGCTTTGCCGCAGCCTGTGCGGCAACCGGTTTTACCTCTTCGGGTTCGTGGCTTACGGCAGAAGCCTTGTCGGCGGGAGCCTCGGGCTTAGCTTCGGGAGCAGCCTTGGGCACCGGTTTCTTGCCCAGACTGTCAAGGTCAATCTTGCCCAATACGGTGTATTTCTGCGGCTGTGTAGCCTTGACGGGCTTTTGCTCCTTGCGGTCAGACGGGCGTTTCTTCTCCTTGGGATGCTTCTGGAGCAGCTTCTCGGCCTGGTTGCGCACCTCCTTGTCAGACTTGAACTCTTCCTTGAGGGCGTTATACTGGCCGTCGCTGAGCTTGAAGCTGAGGTCGTCCCTGACCTCGCCAAGGTCACTTCTCTTTTTCAGGAATTCAACTGCCGTTTGAAGTCCTATATTCAATTCACGAATTGCTTTATTTAATCTGATACTCATAATCTAATTTAATTCATAATCCATAATCCATAATTCATAAATCACATTACCTCGACCGGGGTCCCTTTCATAATCCACAACCGGCCTGCGCCTTGCTCCCGGCGCAGCCGGTCATGTATCAGGAATTATGAATTATGAATTACTCAAACTCTGCCCTCAGCACTTTCAGCACATTGTCGACGGTCTCCTCCTCAAGGTCGGCCTTCTCAACGAGCATGTCGCGCGGAGCGTTGAGTACAGCCTTGGCCGTGTCGAGACCGATGCCCTTGATGGCGTCGATAATCCACTGGTCTATTTCGTCAGAGAATTCGTCGAGGTAGATGTCCTCGTCGACCTCGCTCTCGTCAAGCTCGCGGAATACGTCAATTGTGTATTCGGTCAACATGCTGGCCAGCTTGATGTTCATACCGCCGCGGCCTATCGCCAGCGACACTTCTTCGGGACGCAGGTAAACCTCGGCCTTCTTGTTCTCCTCGTCAACGTTGATGCTCGATATCTTGGCGGGGCTGAGCGCGCGCTGGATAAAGAGCTTGATGTTGGCTGTGTAGTTCACCACGTCGATGTTCTCGTTGCAAAGCTCGCGGACGATGCCGTGGACGCGGCTACCCTTGACGCCGACGCAGGCTCCTACGGGGTCAATGCGGTCGTCGTAGCTCTCTACGGCTATCTTGGCGCGCTCGCCCGGCATGCGGGCTATGCGGCGTATCATAATCAGTCCGTCGGCAATCTCGGGCACCTCGGCCTCGAGCAGGCGCTCAAGGAACATGTTGCTGGTGCGCGAAAGGATTATCTTCGGGTTGTTGTTGTCGTTGTTCACCTCCTTGATGACGGCGCGCACCGTCTCGCCCTTGCGGTAGACGTCGTGCGGTATCTGCTCGCTCTTGGGCAGGATAAGCTCGTTGTTCTCGTCGTCGACGAGCAGCACCTCGCGCTTCCACACCTGGTAGACCTCGGCGCTGATGACCTGGCCCACACGGTCCTTGTACTTGTTGTACAGGCTGTCGTGCTCAAGCTCGAGAATCTTCGAAGCCAGCGTCTGGCGCAGGTTCAATATGGCACGGCGGCCGAACTTGCTGAAGTCGACCTTCTCGCTGACTTCCTCGCCAACCTCATAGTCTGGTTCAATCTTCAGGGCTTCGGTGAGCGATATTTCCTTGTTCTCGTCTTTCACCTCGCCGTCGGCCACTACGATACGGTTGCGGTAAATCTCGAAGTCGCCCTTGTCGGGGTTTACGATGACGTCGAAATTCTCGTCGCTGCCAAAAATCTTAGCTATGACATTGCGGAAACTCTCTTCCAGCACGCTCATGAGCGTGGTGCGGTCGATGTTCTTGGTATCCTTGAACTCCTTAAAGGTGTCAACCATGCTTACGGTATCTTCACCACTTTTCTTTACTGCCATTATATTTCGTTGTTTTTATTTCCACTTAATCGGCGGTACGAAGCCCTCAACCAGGCTCCTGCGGGCTGCCGCGCACCATGCGCCGGCCCCGGCCCGTGCGCCTTGCGTCCACAGCAAGACGCCCTTACCCCGCGCATTAATTAATACCGACCCGCTCCGGTTACTTGAAGCTAATCAGATATTTCGTGTATTTCACCTCGTCCATGTCGAACGCCTTGTCGATGTCCTCGACCACAGGGCGCTTGGCTCCTTCCTTCTTAACCTTCTCCTTCACGGTCACGGTGAACTTCCGTCCGTCCACGGCCTTGAGCACTCCGCGGTGCTTCTTGCCAGCGGCGTCGAGCACCTCGACCTCCTTGCCGACGTAATTGACATACTGCTGCTCCACCTTGAACGGCTGGCCAAGGCCGGCACTGCCCACTTCGAGCTCGTAATCCTCCTCGTCGCGGCTGAGGCGTTCCTCGATATAGCGGCTAAGCTGCACGCAATCCTCAATCCAAACGCCGTCGGCGTGGTCAATCTCAACTACAATCTTGTCATCCGGGCTGATTTCGACGTCAACCAAAAAATACTCCTTGTCCTTCAGCCACTCTTCAACTAAACTTCTAACTACGTTTTTGTCTATCATAAACGGGTGATTAAAATAAAATGAGGAGCCTTCCGTAAGGCCCCTCATTCCACTGAACGCTGCAAAATTAGCAATAAAATCGCACACTTACAAATATTTTCCCGTTTTTTACGTGAAATGTAACAAAAAAGTAAAAAACACATACCGCCAGCCGGCACGCCACCGGCCTAAATACAAAAGGCCGCCTTTCATGCGGTAAAAGGTTACCTTTTGCACGCTAAAAGGCAACCTATCACAACGCAAAATGCCACCTTTTGCAGCAGCACGGATATAACGCTGGCTGCCAGGCACTTGCACCGACACTGCAAAGAGCGTGATACAGCAAGGCATGTACGGTGGGAAAACGACGTCCGCCGCAGGGCCTTAAGCCATACCTGCGGCGGACGCTGTCATTGATAATGAGCAAATGAACATCAATACCCAACCTTAAGCAGGCGCGGACTGAGGCCGCTTCCGCTCAAACGGAGCAGAAGCACGCCCTCCGGCAGGCCGGCAAGGCTGATACGTGTCGAGCGCACATCTTGTACGGAAAGCAGGCTGCCGCCGGTGGTATATACGGCAAGCGTAGCGCCGAGTGCGTCGGCACTGACACTAAGCGTGCGCGCGGCGGCGTCATAGCTCATCATTGGGTCTACCGTAGCTACGGCTGACACACCTGAAGTGAAGTCTTCGTCGAGCGCTTCGCCCATAAGGCCGTTGATATACACCTCGAGGGCGGTGTAGCCGTCGCGGTTAAGCAAGTTGCGGTCAGCAGCATCGAAGGCGTTGAGTCCGTGCTCCCGCTCCCACTCGTCGGGCATGCCGTCACCATCGGAGTCGGCCGGAGCCACCTCGGCACCATGATCAAGGCCGAAACCTTCGGCATCGTTGACAGAATCGATTATACCTTTCTTGTTTGCCAACGAACCCGTATATTTAGGATTACCGGTCTTCACATCATTTATTACACGTTGCTCTATGACGTCACGGTTTATAGTTCCGGCATTCTCGAGCACCGTGTTGTAAGCGTCTTCTGCCGTCTGTATGTCGGAGAGCATATATCGTGCCGGGTCATACTCGCCCACGTTGCCCAGTACGGCGTTGTACTGGTAATATGGAGTCTCTGTTACTATACGCTCGTCAACGCGCAGTTCGTCGAACGTGAAATGGTCGGAAGCCATCGCCGACCAGTTATCAGCCGTGGCTGAAGCGTTGCCTTCCATAACGTTGCCATTGACATACCACTTGGACGGAGCCCATGAGGGACCAATGTCACGCATGTATCCAACGGATACGAATACCGAATTTGAAGGAGACTCCGGCCCCGGCTTATAGTAATTGTTCATGAAGTTGCACTCGTGAACCGAATTGAGTCCGTTGTATTCAGTTATCTCGGCTGCGTTTTCTCCACCGTAGCAGGCTTTGGCACTGCCCCAGTTGAAGTTGACGTTGTTGACATATTCCATGAAGACAACATAATCCTCGCCTCGTGCGCCGTTAATACGCGGACTGCGGGAGTTGTTTCCGGCAAGGAGGTTGTGGTGGTATGTCACAGGCGAACCGCCCCACTGCGAACCGTAGCCGCGGTTGCCTTTATCATGTCCGGCCTGGTAAAGGCCTTCGTGGACAAGGCAGTATTGCACTGTAAGGAAATGGCTGTCGGCAGTATTCATGCACTCTTCCACAGACCAGCCGAACACGCAATGGTCAAAAATATAGTCTGAACAGTTCTCCGTGCCGCAAGCCTGGTCTTGCTTTCCGTCGCCCGAACGGAAACGGACGTTACGCACGATGAAGTTCTGCGAGCCTCCGAAGTTAACCTTGTTGCCTACTATGCTTATGCCATCGCCGGGAGCTGTCTGGCCGGCTAAAGTCCAGTCGGCACGGTTGACGTCAAGAACATTAACGAGGTTTATCTCGCCGTTGACGGCGAAAACTATCGTCAGGGGTTCGCCGGGATACTGCTGGAACGCCCAACGCAAAGTTCCCTCGGCGTTGCTGTCGTCAAGAGAGGTCACGGTCACCACCTGTCCGCCGCGGCCGCCAGTGGTATATTTACCGAAACCTTCGGCCGTCGGGAACGCAGGAGGATTCTCGCGGGCTGCAACAGCGTTTGACATTACACCTTGGCGCGACACGGCACGTACGGTATAGACAGAAGCATCTCCAGCCTCGATGCTGTAAGACGGCTCGGACACGAAGTCTACGAAACGACCGTCTTTGTATATGAGATAGCCGGCGGCCATGACATCGGCACTCCAAGTAAAGCCGTCGCCGGTCACGGTGAAGTCGGCAGGTGTTGACGCACCGCGCAATATGCGTGCGTAGTCGAACGGTATATCAGACGCCTTTTCGAAAAGGAAGTCTGCAGACATGTAAGCCTCAACCTCGGCATCTGTAGCCTGGCGTGAGAAAGAGGCACGACGGCTCGTGTCAACAAGATTGCCCGAAGCGTCGACATTTTTGTACTCATAATATGAAGCCATGCTGCCACGTCCGTCCCAGTCGGCCCATCCTTCAGGGCGTATGTGGTCACCAAGGGTGCAGTTCATGAACATTGTGCCGCAATTCTCGCCCCACGGGCGGCCCAGATAGTATGTGCCGTCGCCAACACCGTCGGCTGCTGTGACATTGCAGCGGTTGAAGAAGAGGCCAGCATAGAACGGACTGGCACTAAGTTCAGGATAGAGAACATCGGTCATTGACAGGCCTGCCTCGGCTGCCGCAGTTATGTATTGCCCTCCGGGCAGACAACGAATCTCGCAGTTGTCGAACCACTCGAGACCTCCGTCATAGATAAAATCTGTCGCACCCTCGATAGTACAACGGGTGAAGTAGCCGCGGGCACCGGTGTTAGCCTTATATGTATCCTGGAAACCTGACAACAGGCAGTTGTTGAACAGATGGGCATCACCAGAAGTGTAAAGGGCTTCAGCCTGACCTACGTTGCCGCTGGTATTGCGTATTGTAAGGTTCTCAGCGTAGAAGCGGTCGGTATATACATTGAGTGCCGCACAGTCGTTATAAGAATTTGATTCATTGCCGGCACCACGCGACACGCTGGAAGTAAGTATGGTAGTAGCCTTGTCTTCGCCGATAAGGCTGATAAACTTGTTGTTCGAGTTTTTACGGCCGGCATAAATATTCTCGTCGTAAACTCCGGGACGTATGTAGATTATTCCGCGCGCGCCATCGCTTACGGCGTCAATGGCGTCCTGTATGCTTGTATAGTCGCCGGTTCCGTCCTGCGACACTACTTTAAGCTCAATCGGCGCATCGGCATCGGGGGCGCCGTCGTCAACCGAACCGCCACCAAACTGACCGAGGTCAGACAATTCGCCTACATCGCCTATAGGGTTTTCCTTGGCAAACTGAGCCTGCTCTGCGGTTATATCGGAGCCAAATATCTGCACCTTATGGAGACGTGTCGTCTGGCACTGTATGTACGGGCCGCCTGCACCTTCATAAACTTTCCAGCGTATTGAAACATCGGATGCATTGATGACATTTTCCATGAAATAACCTTGGTCGCTAAACGAAGTGTATCCTTGTTTATGGCGCTCGGACGGCATGGAGACAAGCTCCTGCCAACCTCCATCGCCGATCTTCACCTCAGCTACAATACCTCGGCCCCAAGAAGTTGACGACCAAGCCCACTGGACACGTTCAACATAAGGTATGTGGTCAATTTCGACCCAACCGTGAGCAGACAGCGGCGCATTAGTATCAGGGTCGCGCTCGAAGAACTGGTTGCGGCAAAGCTGAACGAAACCGGCCTCACCATAAACAGGAGTGCCCGAGTCGTTATATCGGATGTTGTCTTCTATGTATTTTGTATGGCCGGGAGCTGTCCAGTCGTTTGGATAATCGGTACCGGCTCCTGTCGCCCTCTGCCCCTCATAATATTGGCGTGCGAAGGCTGAAGTAACCCCGGCAAGTCCATTATAAGAAGACTTGTTGGCAAACGTACAGTGATAGAACATAACCGGATAAGCCACATCAGTACCTCCATTTACCGGTACGTCGACAATAAGGTTAACATAGCCGCCATTATCATCTGCCGTCATTTCAGGACAGTCCATACCTGTCTCGCCCTGCCATGTCTGTCCTGGCCACATCTCATCGCTGAAGTTTATGTCGATAACCTTGGGATAGGTTGACGAGTTGCTCCATTCAGCCACCACACAGTCAGGGTCAAGACTGCCCTCAATCTTGGCATAGGCCGTGCCAACAGCCGCAAAAACAGCCAAAAAATAAATGATTAGTCGTTGAATAGTATTCATAAGTAAAGATTGATAGTTGAAAAAGATTATGTTATTTAGCCACTACGGGTTTAAGCCTCAAACAGGACGGTTAAATATTATATCCTACGTGTTTCTAATTGACACAGGATGTCCGCAAAATATCACTAAGAGGCTGTATGTCTTATGAAAAAATGAAGAGTGAGCGAATCTAATTTTTCAGTTTGCAGATTCCTCACTCTTCAATAATATCAGATGTTTAATTACTTAACGACGAACTTCTTGCCGTCCATTATGTACAGACCCTTAACAAGAGCGTCCTTGTCCTTACCTACGTAGCGGCCGTCGATTGTGTAGATCTTGCCGGTTGTAGGAGTAGCAACAGTGCTTGTAACAATGTTCTCGATGCCAGTGCTGTAGCCTGCGTCTGCATAAGCGGTGAATGCAAGCGAGTAGAAATCAGTATTGGCTCCTGTCTCGGCACCGAAAATATAATAAACGTGGTCTTTCCTAACGTTTACGGTTACAGTGTGCGCAACCGGGTCAAGGCCTGAATCGTCAACATCGTCGAAGAATGTGCTGTTGGCTGAAACGAAAGCACCGAGTCCGTCTGATGCTGAAGTATCCCATACGTACATGGTGGTGTTGTTGTTCTTGCCACGGCAGTAAGTATAAGAAATCTTACCATTCATCTTCGGAGTCAATGTCAGCACTGCGTAAGGCTGCTTCATGCCATCGTAAAGAGACTCAAGCATCCATACCTGGGTGTTGCTCTCACGTGACCAAGAAGAACCCATCTGAAGGTTTACAGTGTAATCTTTAACCTGGCTGGAAGCAGAAACATTAGCAGCCTTATTCAACTGGAGAGAAATCTCTTCGTTGTCAATAAGGACATAATTCTCAGGCATTACATAACCATACTTGTAGTCGCCCCAAAGAGCCTCCCATCCGTTAGCTTGGGCTTCATCCACAGAAGGGATGACTAATTTTGAGTCGGCATTGGCACCGGCTACCGAAGCTGCAAACATAGCAGCAATGAGGAAAAATTTTTTCATAATCGTTTCTCTTTTTAATTGGTTAATATTTATTGATAGATTAATAAAATCCTCCGCCTCTTGCACCTATATAACTTGCATAATTATTTCGTAAGCATGCAAGAGAGCGGGGGTTGTTTTCAAGTCTTCAGTCTAATCAATATCCTTTTGACGCCGTTGTGCCGTAGCCGTTATCTCCGTATTCGTCACGGTTGTCAATCTGCTGCAGGAAATCATAAGATATCGGACGGCAATAGTGAATGTTTGGATTGAAGAATCGTGCTGCACGTGAGTTGTACTTTTGCAGACGCTCCTCGAACTTGTGGTGACGCTTGAGCAAAGCCCAACGTACATATTCGCCAGCCATTTCACGAGCATACTCATCCAGGATATCATCTTCCGTCGGATTTGTCAGCTCTGGAGCTACTGTTCCCGGACGTGCGGCACGGTCGCGCAACGGCTTGAGGTACTTGGCTGCACCAGCTGCATCACCCAACATTTGACAAGCCTCGGCTGCAATGAGATAAACTTCAGCCGTACGCATAACCATCATGTCACCGCCCTTACGCTGCATGTGGTTGGTCCAAACGCCGTTGTAGCACCAGTTAAACTTGATGAGCGAAGGATACAACTTGTAAGAGTTAGTCCCATCAAACGGACTTGTCTTATATTGGTCAACATCGAACATATCGTCAATATTCACTGTAAAGTAAATACTGTTTGCTTTCTGTTCGGCTGTCTTGTAATCCTTTGAAAGTACAAATACGAAACGGTCATCGTCTTCAGCGACAGGATAGTCCACTACGTAAACATTCTTCACGTCCTTGATAAGATTATCGGTATTGCCAGAATGGTCTCCCTTAGGCCATACTCCAGTAGGATAATACTGATTGCCGCCATAGCTTGACGGAGACGTAGCCATATCAACATAAGGATAGATGTATTGGCCTACGAACTTCTGACCCATTCCGTATTTCTTCTGCAGCACAGGGTTTATCTGCGTGCGACGAGCCTGATAAGGACCTACCCATCCGGCCTCGTTCATAGAGAACGTTCCGAATGCAGTCAAGAACGTATTTTCGTAACGCTTGTCCCATGATGCATCAAATACGTCAATTGCATAAGGCGTAGGTGCAAATGTATTGTTGTTCGTACGTCCGAGATAATAGTTGGTGTTATCAACCTGGGTATAAAGGTCGTTTATCTCGTTTGGCTTGCACACTGTGTACGTGAAGAGATTGTTGTTACAGTTTACGTAATTATAAGATTCACTGTTGGCGTCACGTCCTGAAATTATGAACAAAGCCTCCGGGTTGTTACGGTTATTGGCCTGTGCCCATACGTCGGCAACATCGTCGAAAAGGTAAACGCCGTATGAAGAAGCATTATTGATAATGTCCTCTGCAACTTCTTTTGCCCTCTGCCAGTAACTTACGCCATTTTCAGACAATCCTTCACCGGCACCCTGAGCATAGGCTCGTGCCAACAGACCGAGTGCGGTTTTCTTCGTAACCCTTGCATAATTGCCACCATAAGGTTCAACCTGAAGGTCTTGAGCAGCATCTTTCAGATCATTAACTATTGCCGTGTAGAACTCCTCAACTGTGTTTCTAGTAGGCTTGGAATTAATTACACCAGTACTAATATCAGCATCGCTAAGAGTAACTGGACCATAGTATGTGACAAGCAACAAGTTGTAGAACGCACGCAAAGTCTTGGCTTCTGCCACAAGTATTTTCTTGGCTTCGTCAGTACCGCCGTTAACCTTGTTCACATTATTTATTACAGCATTACATGAAGCCACGCAAGAATATGCCTGCTTAAACACTTTGTTAGAACCGTTTGTGTTCGTTGTCAGTCCGTCATAATAGATAAGCTGCTTTGCATAGTCAGGATTTCCTCCGGGACAGTTCCACATGTCGGTTCCGCCCTCAGCAAGTGACAAGAAGTCGTACACTGAATAGAGCTGTTCCGCCAACGGAGAATAGCAATAAGTCTCAAGCCCTTCCCAAGAATCGAACGCCTCGATGTTAGCATCACCTCCGGTCGGGTTGTATTCGTCAAGCTCGCATGATGCGAAACCCAACGTGCCGGCAAGAAGCGCCGACATATATAATATTTTTGTCGTTTTCATATTATTTGCAGTTTTACAGTTTAAAGTCTTCAGTCCCTACAAGTATGTCTTCAGACTTATATTCCATTAAATTTATATATTTGGAATAATGCCCGCGGAAAAAATTCGCTGAAACACCTTTCCAGGGAGATACACGGGCATTTTATACATTTAGAATGTCAGGTTTACTCCGAATACGAACTGCTTTGTCAGCGGATAATCGAGTTTTCCATCCATCTCAGGGTCGTAATTCTTCAGCAGACTGCTCTTCTGTATTACCAAAGGATTGGTTATTGTAGTATACAAGCGCAGATTCTCGATACCTATTGATTTACCCCACTTCTGCGGCAAAGTCCAACCGAGAGTAATATTCTTAATCTTGAAGAATGAACCGTCAACATAACTGAGTGCATACCAACCAGTATAGTCTGTCAAACCTCTTGATGAAGTAAGAGCCGGGAAATAGTGATCCTGATCACCAGTTTCCTGAGTCCAATAATCGAAGTAGGTGGGGAAGTTCTTCGCACCTGTCGGATCATAAGTAGCCAACTGGTCATACTTGATAGTCTGTCCCCAACGCCAATACATGTAAATGCTCAAATCAAAGCCTTTATAAGTGAACGTATTTTTGAATCCCATCGTCCAGTCAGGATTCTTATGGCCGAGAACCTGATAGTCGTTACCACTTATAGTGTAAACATTGTCGGCGGTATAGGTATTCTCTACCATTTCTCCATTCTCGTTCATCTCCCACTTTGTGTAAACACCTTCGCTTACGTGCTTCATGCCAGGAACTTCAATCTTCAAGTCACCAGGCTTCATGCCGAATACAGCAGCATCAGCAGCCTCAGATGTCTTCCATACGCCGTTGAGTTTGTAATGATACCAAGAATCAACTGCCTCACCCTTCATCAGCACAAGACCGTTGTCGCCGTTTGAAACATATTCGGCATCAGGTGTAGCAAGTTTGGTGATTTCTTCCTTATTATAAGTAAATGTAAGGTTAGAAGTCCATGTGAAATCTTTTGTAACGATATTACGCGTGTTAAGTGCAAGCTCGATACCAGAAGTCTTGGTCTCGGCGATATTCATGTTAGTCTTGTAATATGTAGACGAGTCGTATCCGCCGTTAGTGATAGGAAGGCTCTTCTCCCAGATAATGTCCTCGGTCTTTGTGTAGTAATAGTCAAGAGACATGTCTATGCGGCCGCCTAAGAAACTTGCGTCGATACCGATGTTTGTGTTCTTCGACTTTTCCCAACCGAGCATCACGTTAGCAACGTTCTCGCTGAAGTGGTATGAAGGAAGCATTACGCCGCCAAGTCCATAGTAGCCCTGCTCAAGGGTTGTAACACTTGAATATGCGTCGATTGAAGCAGTACCTGTAATACCCCAGCCGGCACGTATCTTAAGGTTGTCGAGCCATGAGCGTGTTCCTTCCATGAACTTCTCTTCCGATATACGCCAACCGAGAGAGAATGCGGGGAACGTATCCCACTTGTTCCCGTCTGCAAGACGTGAAGAACCGTCGTGGCGGACAGAAGCAGATGCAAGATACTTGCCTTTGTAAGAATAGTTGATACGTCCTACAAGACCCATACCTTTAGACATTGTATAGGTCGACTGAGTGCGCTGGTTCTGACCGGCAGTAAGATTGTGCCACAAATAAGTATTCGTAGTGAAGTTGTCGGCATGCGCATAAAGGTAAGTCTGACGGTTGTGGTTCCAAGACGTTACACCAGTAAGCGTGAATTCGTGGTCTTCGGCAATCTTGAAGTTGTAAGTCAAGATGTTTTCCCACTTGTAGTTGGTTGAATTCGTTTGCTCAACCTGTGCATACACGCCTGCGTTTGTTCCTGTTGCCCCTGCACCATTGTTTGCATAATAGTTGTAAGAGCCTATACCGTCGAAACGATTACGGTTGTTAAACACGAGCGAAGCATTCAAGCGGCTTTCCCAAGTGAATCCCTTAAACGGAGTCACGCGGATGTACGGATTAACATAAATACGCGTAACCTGGTCGTTGTCACGATAGTTGCTCTTCGTATTGAGCAAAAGATTATAGTTGCCGCTGCCAGGTACGGTCTCAATCATTCGGTTGCCTTCGTCATCGTAGATACGTCCTATCGGGTTCTGGCTCTGTCCTACGTCGATGCGTGCGTAAGCACGGTTGCGGTAAACATAACTACCCTGCATGTTGATACCTGCCGTAATCCAATTGTTTATCTTATGGTCAACGCGCACGTTTGTTGAATAAACCTTGTAGTCGTCGTTGTCATACTGTCCCTGCTCATCGGTAAAGTTGAGTGACATGTATGCCTTAGTCTTATCCGTTCCTCCACTGACTGATAAAGAATAGTTCTGTATAATGCCAGTCTTCAGCATCTCGTCGGCCCAATTGATTGACTCGCCACGCTGATAAGCCTCCCACAGGTTCGGATTACCCAGTACGTTGGCATCGTCTATGTACGCGTTGGCCTCCATCTGTGCCTGCTTGCGCATGTTGAAATAGCCGTCAGCGTCATACACTTCAGGTACTTCAGACCAACCGTTAACACCAACATACGCATTGAAATTAACTTTAGCCTTGCCCTCCTTACCGCTCTTTGTGGTTACGATTATTACACCGTTAGCACCGGCAGAACCGTAGACTGCAGTAGAAGACGCATCTTTGAGAACCTCGATGCTCTCGATATCGTTGGCATTAAGCGTAGAGAGGTTTCCAGGCATTCCGTCAATTATGACTGTCGGATCACCGCTGGCGGTAAACGAACGCTTACCACGCAACTGCATAGAAACATCAGCACCAGCCTGTCCACTAGACTTAGTAATGTCAAGACCAGCCACCTTGCCCTGCAATGCCTCTACAACGTTAGACACAGGCTGCAGTTGCAGGTCCTCGCTCTTCACTGATGCGACCGAACCGGTAAGGTCGCGGCGCTTCATTGTACCGTAACCGATTACCACAACATCTTCAAGACCCGTAACGTCCGGTTCCATTTTAACATTGACGAAAGCAGCCCCGGCACGCACCGTGACGGTCTTGTAACCGACATAAGATATTTCCAGGTTATCGCCCTGTCTGGCAGCAATTTGGAAATTACCATCAAAGTCGGTAACCGAGGCAGCCTTGCCACCCTTAACTTTCACTGTAACACCTATCATAGGCATTCCTGTCTCGTCGACTACTTTACCTTTCACTGCCGTTCCCTGCTGGACAGCCTGAGAGGGCACTGCAATGCCGTTTTCCGCCGACGAATAAGCTGGTACGCACAACAAGGCGGACAAGCCTACAGCGACAGAAGCCTTTGTCAAGGCAAGCACATTAATAGATTTCCTTGTTTTCTTCATAATCTATAATTATTTTCAATGGTTAAACATTGCGATAATAAGGGTCTGTGACGGAAAATAATGGCATAAAAATCCCTTCTCCGTTCTTGTCATATCAGCCCTTAAATACTATCATTATTCTGTTAGTAGTTATATTTTTAGCGAACCTGGCAGAAATGGCAATCCATACATTGCCACAACTTTACGTAATTATAAGATAATAAGCGGTAAAAGTTTTCTTTGGTTTTGTTTCTGCAAATATAAGTCTTTTTATTTTTCGCAGTACAAATATCATTCAAAAAAACTTGCTTTTATCAAAATTAAAAGTTTTTTGCGCATAATTTATGAGTTACAATTAAGAATCCTGCCGTCAAGGTGGAATGAGAAGCACAAACAACCAACTGACACGAGACTTACATAAATGTTCCTTATCCGCGGAATAATATAAATACACGGTCTCCAACGAAGGCATTATTCCGTCAGAGACCGTGCATGATTGCCGTCAACAGTATTATTATTCATAAAGGTGGAACATGCGTTCCATCATCTGCCACTTCTCGTCCGACGTGGCACCCTCGGCACAGTCTTGGAACGATGCCACGTGGTTTTCCCACTCCTGCTGGCGCGGCAGCGTGGCCAGACGGGCCATAGCCGTGTCCCAGTCGAAGTCGAGGGGAGCGTCGACTATCATGAACAAGGTGTTGCCGAGGATGTAGATCTCCATTTCGAGAATACCTACGGCCTTTATACCCTGCTTTATCTCGTCCCAGAAGTGTTCCTTGTCGTGCGCCTCCCGGTATTTGCGTATAAGCTCGGCGTCGTCTTTCAGCCTCATTGTCTGGCAATACCGCTTTACGGGTACGCCGAAGTCCTTAGTCTTGTAACCGTTTGTTGACATAATGGTTTTCGTTTGATTATTATTGTTACTGTTCCTGCGCAAACTGTGCCGGGCAGGCATATCAAAGCACGGTGCTACCGTTTTTCACGATGTCCCCTATCACTAGTCCGGCCAGGGTGAAGCCGAACACGGCCGTCACGTGCACCATCGAGCCGTTGGCATGCGGCTCGTCGGGCTTCGCGGCGTTGTCGAGCAGCTCGTCGCTGAACACGCACATGAACTTACCCGACGGCATCTGTCCCGACCGTCTGAAGCCTTGGCGCAGCGAGCGTGCCAGCGGACAGCCCTGCACATGCCAGAACTCAGCCACCCTGACGCGCGTAGGGTCGAGCTTGCGCGCCGCACCCATGGACGAGAACAGCTTTACGCCGGCGTCGCATGCGGTGCGTATCAGCAGCATCTTGTCAGGCAGGCTGTCTATCGCGTCGATGACGTAGTCGTATCCGCCGATGCCGAAACTGTCAGCCGTCGAAGCGTTGAAGGCCCCGTGGCGTGCGTCAATGTCGGCGTCGGGGTTGATTTCAAGCA
>OHGK01000539.1_pt1 | contig 25432 bp, 18 predicted proteins | sample 1567671 | NCBI WGS metagenome assembly OHGK01 (sample SAMEA3879577, study PRJEB24766) | human gut metagenome | biome: human-associated habitat; feature: feces | place: USA | collected 1985/1987 | reverse complement strand
GAACCGGCGGATCTGCAGCGTTTTGCCGAGCTTGGAAAGAAAGGCGTGCTGGCGCTGATGTGTGACAGTACCAACGCGATCCGTCCCGGCTTTACGGCATCTGAGCGGACGGTGGGAAAAACCTTTGACGCAATTTTTGCAGAGCATAAAAACAACAGAATTATTGTGGCAACCTTTGCTTCCAATGTGGACCGTGTACAGCAGATTATTTCTTCTGCCTATAAATACGGAAGAAAGGTTGTTGTTGAAGGACGAAGCATGGTCAATGTAATCGGAACAGCCAGTGAGCTGGGGTATATCAATATTCCGGAAGGCACTCTGATTGAGATTGATCAGCTGAAGAATTATCCTGACGAGCAGACGGTTCTGATTACCACCGGAAGCCAGGGTGAGTCGATGGCAGCTCTGTCCCGGATGGCCTCCGGTATGCACCGGAAGGTTTCTATCAAGCCCAATGATGTGGTGATTTTAAGCTCCACGCCGATTCCGGGCAATGAAAAGGCTGTTTCCAAGGTTATTAATGAGCTGTCCATGAAGGGGGTAGAGGTGATTACCCAGGATACCCATGTATCAGGCCACGCCTGCCAGGAGGAGATTAAGCTGATTTACTCTCTGCTTCATCCCCGCTTTGCCCTTCCGGTGCACGGAGAGTACCGTCATCTGGTGGCAAACAGATCCATTGCTCTTTCCATGGGAATTCCCAAGGAAAATATCCTGATTATGTCCTCCGGCGATGTGGTGGAGATCAGTGAGGATTCCTGCAGAGTAGCTGATCACGTTCAGGCCAGCGGTATTCTGGTAGACGGACTTGGAGTGGGCGATGTAGGAAATATTGTTCTCAGAGATCGTCAGAACCTGGCTCAGAATGGTATTATTATTGTTGTTCTGACACTGGAGAAGTACAGCAATCAGCTTCTGGCAGGTCCGGATATTGTATCCCGCGGCTTTGTCTATGTAAGAGAGTCCGAGGATCTGATGGATGATGCCCGTCAGGTTGTTGATGACGCTGTGGCAGATTGTCTGGATCGCCATGTTTCCGACTGGGGCAAGATGAAAAATGTGATTCGCGACAGCTTAAGTGACTTTATGTGGAAACGGATGAAGCGCAATCCCATGATTCTTCCTATTATCATGGAGGTTGAGTAACAAACATCAGAAAGGCAGTGATGACCGGTGAGTCAGATTACAAAGGACATCAATAAAATAACAGGCACCATCATCGGGGTATCGGGAAAGCTGATTTTGTATGCACTGATTCTTCTGCTGCTTGCGGAGGGGATTGTCAGAGGATATTCCTTTGGCCATGCCATTTTTTATCAGACAGCCATGGAACCGGCTCCGGGCAGCAACAGGGTTCTGACTGTGACGGCGGAGGATTCCGGATCGGATGTGGCTGCAGCCCTTAAGGACCTGGGGCTGATTGACAATGAGCTGGCCGCCAGGTTCCAGATGAAATTTTATGAGTATGAGACGGTTCCGGGTACTTATACCCTGAACACCTCAATGACCTCAAAGGAGATTCTGAGGCTTTTAAGCGAAGGACCTGAGGAAGAAAAGGAAGAGGAAAACACAGAAAGCAGCAGGTAGCCAAGATGGATCAAAAACGGATTACAGATTATATTAATTCTCTGGATCAGGGGCATGGGCCTCTGTGTGACAGGATTGCAAAGGAGGCCAGAGCCGCCGCTGTTCCCATTATCCGAAGGGAAACCGGGGCTCTGCTCCAGACCCTGACTGCAGCGGTGAGGCCCATGCGGATTCTGGAGGTGGGAACGGCAGTGGGCTATTCCGCCCTTTTGATGGCTCAGTCCATGCCGGCCGGCGCCCACATTACCACCATTGAAAAATACCAGCCGAGGATTGTGGCTGCAAAGGAAAATTTCCGGCTGGCAGGGATGGAAGAGTCCATTACCCTGATGGAGGGAGATGCAGATAAGGTTCTGGAACAGCTTTCCGGAACCTTTGACTTTATCTTTATGGATGCGGCCAAGGGCCAGTATATTCACTGGCTTCCGAGAATTCTGGAGCTGATGGAGGAGGGCGCTCTGCTGGTGACAGACAATGTGTTGCAGGATGGAGATGTGGCGGAGTCACGGTTTGCCGTGGAGCGCCGCAACCGCACCATTCACGCCCGTATGAGGGACTATTTATATACGCTGACCCATATGGAGGAACTGAAAACCAGCATTGTTCCCATTGGAGACGGCGTTGCTTTAAGTGTAAAAATACCGAGGAGAGAACCATGAGAGAAACAGAACTTCTGATTCCGGCTGGCAGTCTGGATGTATTGAAAACGGCTGTAATTTACGGAGCTGATGCAGTATATCTGGGAGGAGAGGCATTCAGCCTCCGGGCCAAAGCCAGGAATTTTACGAATGAGGAGATTCGGGAGGGAATCGCCTTTGCCCATGAGCATGGGGTAAAAGTTTATATTACAGCCAATATTCTGGCCCACAATGAGGACCTTCCGGGAGTAGAGGCTTATTTTGAGGAGCTGAAGGAAATCCGTCCGGATGCGCTGATTATTTCCGACCCGGGAGTTTTTGCCATTGCAAGACGGGTGCTGCCGGATATGGAGCTGCATATCAGTACCCAGGCAAACAACACCAACTACGGAACCTACCTTTTCTGGCATCAGATGGGGGCCAAGCGGGTGGTTTCAGCCAGAGAGCTATCCTTGAAAGAAATCCGGGAAATCCGGGATCGGATTCCGGAGGATATGGAAATCGAAAGCTTTATTCACGGAGCTATGTGCATTTCCTATTCCGGCCGGTGCCTGCTCAGCAATTTCCTGACAGGAAGAGACGCAAACCAGGGAGCATGTACCCATCCCTGCCGCTGGAAGTATGCCCTGATGGAGGAAACCAGACCGGGAGAGTATATGCCTGTATTTGAAAATGAGAGAGGAACTTACATTTTCAATTCCAGAGATCTTTGCATGATTGAGTATATTCCGGAGCTGATTGAGGCGGGAATTGACAGCTTTAAGATTGAAGGCCGGATGAAAACGGCTCTCTATGTGGCAACGGTGGCCAGAACCTACAGGAAGGCCATTGATGATTATAAAAAGGATCCGGAGCTTTACCGGAAAAATATGGACTGGTACCGGGCTGAAATCGCAAAATGCACCTACCGGGAATTTACTACGGGATTTTATTTCGGAAAGCCGGATGCAGAAAGCCAGATTTATGACAACAACACCTATGTGAAGAATTATACCTACCTGGGTACGGTTGAGGAGGTTCGTCCGGACGGCTGGTGCCGGATTGAGCAGAAAAACAAGTTTTCCGTGGGAGAGGTTATTGAGGTTATGAAGCCGGACGGACGGAATGTAGAGGTAACGGTCCGGGGAATTACCGATGAGAACGGGATCCCTCAGGAGAGCGCACCCCATCCCAAGCAGATCCTTTATGTGGATCTGGGAACAGAGCTGTCCGCCTATGATATTCTGCGCAGAAGCGAGATGGAGCCGAAGCAGCAAGGATAAAAATGGCCGGCGCAGGGAAAATGACTGCAAAAGAAGACAGGAAAAATGCCGGAAACAGGAAAGGAGAAACAAGGCTTATGGTACGAAAAGCAGATGTGAAGATCGTAGAGAACCTGGGCGGAGGAAAAGGAACCGCTTATGTGCATCATATTGTTTCCAAAGATGAGATGCTGGGACATGGAAGACTGTATGCCAGGGTTGTGCTTCCTCCGGGAAGCAGCGTAGGCTGGCACCAGCATGTAAGAGATACAGAGCCTTACTATATTCTGAAGGGAGAGGCTGATTTTATCGACAACGATAAAACAGTTACCAAGGTAGGACCGGGGGACTGCTGTATCATTCAGGTGGGACAGTTCCACAGTCTGGAAAATAATTCCGACAGCGATGTGGAATTTATGGCTCTGATTTACAATGAGGCGGGATTTCTGTACGAATAACGGGGTATGGATATGTTGACATGGACTCTTGCAGTGGCGGCGGCAGTCTGTCTGGTCTATTATGGGGTCATTGTGCTTTATACAGGGATAGGAACAGCTTCAGCGGCAATCTGGCTGCTGTCCGGAGGCTTTTTTGCAGTTTCAGCAGCAGCTGTACGGATTTATCAAAAATATCCGGAACGGATGCCCATGTGGATTCCCGTATCCCTGGTGACTCTGTGCGCATCGGGAAGTCTGGTTGTGCTGACGGTTCTGATTCTGATATTCGGGCGGATTCCTGCGACTGCAGAGCCGGATCTGGATTATGTCATTGTTCTTGGAGCCTCGGTAAAGCCGGAGGGGGTAAGCAGAACTTTGAAACTGCGTCTGGATAAGGCAGCAGAATATGCGAAGCAGAATCCGTCTGCTGTGCTGATTCTATCCGGCGGGCAGGGGGCAGATGAACCCTGTACAGAGGCAGCAGCCATGATGCGGTATCTGGAAGATAAAGGCGTTCCTCCGGAAAGAATGATCCTGGAGGAGCAGTCACAGAGCACAACGGAAAATATTGCCTACAGCAGAATTTTTCTGGAAGAACATGCGGAAAATGAAAATCCGGACGTGGGAATTCTTACCAGCAATTTCCATTTGCTGCGGGCCCGCCTGATTGCAGAAAAACAGGGGATGGAAAATATCCGCGGCATAGCGGCGGAATCAGACAGAATTCTGTTTGTCCATTTTTGTTTCCGGGACAGTCTGGCTATATTAAAAGACCGGTTAATGGGCAACCTGTAGATAATGAGATTTCATTGACGGAAAAAGGAGACATGAAGAAATGAATCAACTGGAAAAAGTGAAGGCGCTGGATGCCTATGAGGTGAAGGAGTGGAAAACTCTGAAGGAAACCCGGTCAGAAGGAATTGTGCTGCGTCATAAAAAGACAGGCGCAAAGCTGTTTCTTCTGTCCAATGATGATGAAAATAAGGTATTTTGCATCGGCTTTCGGACACCGCCGGATGATGACACGGGACTGCCCCATATTCTGGAGCACAGTGTTCTCTGCGGTTCGGAAAAGTTTCCTCTTAAGGATCCCTTTGTAGAACTGGTGAAGGGCTCTCTCAATACCTTTTTGAATGCCATGACTTATCCGGATAAAACCGTATATCCTGTGGCAAGCTGCAATGACAAGGATTTCCAGAATCTGATGGACGTATATATGGATGCGGTTTTCCATCCGAATATCTACAAAGAAGAGAAGATTTTCCGCCAGGAGGGCTGGCACTATGAACTGGAATCTGAAGAAAGCCCGCTGATTTATAACGGTGTGGTTTACAATGAGATGAAGGGAGCCTATTCCTCTCCGGAAAGTCTGCTGGACAGCTGCACACAGAAAACCCTGTTTCCGGATAACTGCTATGGAAAGGATTCCGGCGGTGATCCGGCCTTTATCCCGCAGCTTACCTATGAGAAATTCCTGAATTTCCATAAAACCTATTATCATCCTTCCAACAGCTATATTTATCTTTACGGAGATATGGATATGGCAGAAAAGCTGGAGTGGCTGGATCGGGAATATCTCTGCCATTATGAGGAACGTCAGGTGGATTCCTCCATTCCGGAGCAGAAGGCCTTTGCAGAGCCGGTTGAAAAGGAATTTCACTATTCAATCACAGAGGGGGAGGATGATACCAATGCTACCTATCTGTCTGTGAATACGGTTGTGGGAACGGATCTGGATCCGGTGCTGTATCTGGCATTTCAGATTCTGGAATACACCCTTTTAGATGCGCCGGGAGCGCCGGTAAAACAGGCTCTGATTGATGCAGGCATTGGAAAGGATGTGCTGGGAGGATATGAGAGCGGAATTCTTCAGCCTTATTTCAGCGTGATTGCCAAGGATGCCAGACGGGATCAGAAAGGAGAGTTCCTGTCTGTGGTAAAGGGAACTCTGCGGAAGCTGGCTGACCAGGGAATCAACAAAAAAAGTCTTTTAGCCGGCCTTAATTTCTATGAATTCAAATACCGGGAAGCAGATTACGGCAATGCCCCCAAGGGTCTGATGTTCGGCCTGCAGTGTCTGGACAGCTGGCTGTATGACGGAGATCCCATGATGCATCTGGCTTATGAGGATACCTTTACCTATTTGAAAAAGGCAGTGGAGGAGGGCTATTTTGAAAACCTGATCTGGGAATATCTCCTGGACAATCCCTTTGAGGCTGTTGTAATTGTCAGCCCGGAGAAGAATCTGACGGCAAAAGAGGATGAAAGACTGGCAGGACAGCTGGCGGATTACAAGGCTTCCCTGACACAGGAGCAGCTGGGAAAACTGGTGGAGGATACCAGGGAGCTGAAGCTTTATCAGGATACGCCATCCACTCCGGAGATCCTGGCGAAGATTCCGCTGTTAAGCCGGGAGGATATTGAGAGAAAGGCCGAAACCTTTTCCTGGACAGAAAAAAAGGAGGACGGAATTCTGGTTCTCCACCACAACTTCTTTACGTCAGGAATCGGTTATCTGAAGGTTCTGTTCCGGACAGATGCCGTACCCCAGGAGGATCTGCCTTATGTAGGTCTGCTGAAATCCGTTCTGGGAAGCGTGGATACGGAGCATTACGGTTATTCTGATTTGACCAGTGAGATTCATTTAAACAGCGGCGGCCTGGATTTTGCAGTAACCTCCTTTGCAAACCTGGAGGATCCGGAGCATTTTACCGGCGCATTTGTGGCCAGCATCCGGGTACTGTATGATCGTCTTGATTTCGGCTTTGGCATGATTGAAGAAATTTTGAATCACTCTGTTTTTACAGATGAAAAACGTCTGGGCGAGGTAATTGGAGAAACCAGATCCAGAGCGCGGATGCGTCTGGAAAATGCCGGTCACAGCACAGCTGTTTCCCGGGCGACCTCTTATTTTTCACCCACTGCCTATTACAATGAGCTGACCGGGGGAACGGCCTATTATCATTTCCTGGAGGAACTGGAAAAGAATTATGATTCCCGGAAAGAGGCTGTGGCTGCAAAGCTGAAAGAAGTAGCTGAAAAGCTGTTTACCCGTTCCAATATGATGATCAGCTATACGGCTGACGACGCAGGCTACCAGGCATTGCCGGGGACTTTGACACAGTTAAGCCAGAAGCTGCCTGAGGGCAGCGGCAAGCGTTATCCCTTTGTTCATCCGGTGGAAAATAAAAACGAGGGACTGAAAACCTCTTCCCAGGTCAACTATGTGGCCCGGTGCGGCAACTTCCGCAGCAGAGGTTTTGCATATACCGGCGCTTTAAAGATTCTTCAGGTGATTTTAAGCTATGACTATCTGTGGCTGAACCTGAGAGTAAAGGGCGGCGCTTATGGCTGCATGAGCGGCTTTGGCCGTTCCGGCGAGGGATATCTTGTTTCCTACCGGGATCCCGGTATGAAGGAAACAAATGAGATTTATGAGGGAATTCCGGCTTATCTGGAATCCTTTGATCCGGATGAGAGGGATATGACCAAGTACGTTATCGGAACCATCAGCGGCATGGATACGCCTCTGACACCTTCTGCCCGGGGAGCAAGAGGACTTTCTGCCTACCTGTCCGGAGTGACAGAGGAAATGATGCAGAAGGAGAGGGAGCAGGTTCTGGATGCAGACCGGGATGATATCCGGGCGCTGGCCGGACAGGTTCGGGCAATTCTGGAAACAGGAAGTCTCTGCGTGGTTGGAAATGAAGAAAAAATAGAAGCAAACCGCGGAATGTTCGGTGAGGTTTCAAATCTTACGAGAGGATAAATGCGCATGGCAAAGAAAGCAGGAACACTTGATATAGAAAAGCTGATGGCGGAGCTGAATCCGGAAAAGACAGCAAAGGAAAATACCGGGGAGGAAGAGGCGGCTTCCCCGGCGCCGGTTCAGAAAAAATCAGGCTTTGTAACCTTGATTGGACGTCCCAATGTAGGAAAATCCACCCTGATGAACCATCTGATCGGACAGAAGATCGCCATTACGTCCCAGAAGCCCCAGACTACCAGAAACAGAATTCAGACTGTGTATACAGATGAACGGGGACAGATTATTTTCCTGGATACACCAGGTATCCACAAGGCGAAAAACAAGCTGGGCGAGTATATGGTCAATGTGGCGGAAAAGACATTAAATGAGGTGGATGTTGTGCTGTGGCTTGTGGAACCGACCAACTTTATCGGGGCGGGAGAGCAGCATATCATAGAGCAGCTTAAAAAGGTTAATACACCTGTTATATTGATTATCAACAAGGTAGATACAGTGGAAAAGGAAAAGGTGCTTGAGTATATAGACACCTACCGTAAGGTATACGACTTTGCAGAGATTATTCCTACGTCAGCCTTAAGAGGGCAGAATACGGATGATGTTATTAATTCTATATTTAAGTATTTGCCTTATGGTCCACAGTTCTATGATGAGGACACCATCACAGATCAGCCGGAGCGTGCAATCTGTGCTGAGATTATCAGGGAAAAAGCGCTCCATGCTTTAAATGACGAGGTACCGCATGGCATCGCAGTAGGAATTGACCGCATGAAGACAAGAAAGACAAAGAGTGGTTCTATTATAGATATGGATGCCACAATTGTCTGCGAGCGAGACTCCCATAAGGGAATCATTATAGGAAAGCAGGGCAGCATGCTCAAAAAAATCGGAACCAATGCGCGCTATGAGATGGAAAGACTGCTTGACTGTAAGGTGAATCTGAAGCTATGGGTCAAGGTAAAGAAGGATTGGAGAGACAGCGACTTCCTCATCAAGAACTTTGGATACAAAGAGGAAGAATAGTATTTTGAAAGTAAGATTAAGATGTCACAGAGTGTAGTGTTGACCGGTATGGTGCTTTCAGCCATGCCGGTAGGGGATTTTGACAAAAGAATAACGATTCTCACAAAGGAACGAGGGAAAATCACAGCCTTTGCAAGGGGCGCAAGACGTCCAAACAGCCAGCTTATGGCAGGAAGCAATCCATTTTCGTTCGGTGAGTTTGAGCTGTTTGAGGGTAAAAGCGCATATTCTCTTTCAAAGGTCACTATCAGCAACTATTTCAGGGAGCTTACACAGGATTTGGAAGCAGTATACACCGGGTTTTACTTTCTGGAGTTCTGCGGATATTTTTGTCAGGAGAACAATGACGAGAAGGATATGTTAAAGCTCCTTTATCAATCACTCCGGGCTCTTGAATCACCGGCATATAAAAATGAGCTGGTCAGGGCTGTTTTTGAGCTTAAGGCTATTACGATAAATGGCGAGGGTCCATCGCTCTTTTCGTGTATACACTGTCATTCGAGGGAAGGACTTAATGTCTTTTCGGCAAGACGCGGAGGGGTGTTTTGCGACAACTGTGGCACGCAGGTGCAGGGCAGGCATATACTAAGCGATACACTCTATACCATGCAGTATATTGTTTCAGCTGATATCACGAAGCTGTACACGTTTGCAGTGTCAGACGATGTGCTTGAGGAGCTGAGAAGCATAATGAAGGAATATCTTTCAATCTATGTGCATCATGATTTTAAATCAGCAGCTTTTCTGTGATAAATTAAAGCATGAAATTAAATCATGAAATAATTAATAGATACTATGCATGTCGTTGCCCTTTAAAATATGATACTTGAAATCATATATACAAAAGGGTATAATATCATAGATTATATTTTAGGAGGCAGCTATGAATAAAAAGCTATCAATGCTGTTGCCTGTTATTGCGACATGCGGTTTGCTTGCCGGGTGCGGTACGGATTATTATACCAAGGACAGCACGGTGTTTGTTGCAAAAAACGGCAGTGTGGTATCTACAGATGTCGAGGACTTTGATACAGCTGCATACAAGCAGGATGACTTACAAAGCTATGTGGACAAGTCAATAGACGACTACAATAAGAAGAATGACGGTTCGATCAAACTCAAAAAGCTGACTGTCGAGAAAAAAAAGGCATCTCTTACCATGAGCTATGCGTCAACCGATGAATACACTGATTTCAATGGGACAAAGCTTTTTTCAGGGACGATTGCGGAGGCTCTGGCAGCCGGATATGATTTCAAGACCGATTTCGCAGCGATAGATGATGGCAAGGCAAAGAAATGTGAATCATCTGAGTTTCTGGATGAAACCGGCTACAAGGTCGTTGTTTACGAAGGCAGCTCAAATTTGCATGTGAAAGGGAAAATATTATATGCATCTGTCGACAAAGTAAAGCTTGTAGATGACAAAACAGTTGCGATTGGTGACAAGTACAGCCTGCTTGCATCACAAACCACAGGGACAGAGAGTGCCACAGAGAGCACAGAAGCAGTAAAAGCTGATGCTACGGAAGGAACGGAAAACGGAGCGGATGATAGTGTCAGCGATGATGATATATTAAACTCAGTCAAGCAAGACAATGAGGTCACATTTGACTTTGACAGTGAGGAGGACAATTCGGTGCCGGTGTCATATATCACATATGTTATATATAAGTAGATTAAGGCGTGAATTGTTATTTAATTAAGAATACAAGTAACTATTCAGTACAGCTGATTCTAATGCGCCTGCAGCTTACAGCTGTGAAGGTACTGGACAGTTACGAATACAAATAAATCATAAGTAAGATAGAGAGGAAACAAGAATTATGGAAAAGACCATGGACAAAATCGTACAGGTAGCAAAAGCAAGAGGATTTGTATATCCGGGCTCAGAAATTTACGGAGGTCTTGCAAATACATGGGATTATGGAAACCTGGGCGTAGAGCTTAAAAACAACGTAAAAAGAGCATGGTGGAAGAAATTTATCCAGGAGAATCCTTATAATGTAGGTGTGGACTGTGCCATCCTCATGAATCCTCAGACATGGGTTGCATCAGGACATCTCGGCGGCTTCTCAGATCCGCTTATGGATTGTAAGGAGTGCCACGAGCGATTCAGAGCCGACAAAATCATCGAGGATTTTGCGCAGGACAATGGTATTGAGCTTGAGACATCAGTTGATGGCTGGACAAACGAGCAGATGGTAGATTTCATCAAGGAGCACAATGTTCCATGTCCATCATGCGGCAAGCACAATTTCACAGATATCAGACAGTTCAACCTCATGTTCAAGACCTTCCAGGGTGTTACAGAGGATGCTAAGAATACAGTATATCTTCGTCCGGAGACCGCACAGGGCATCTTTGTAAACTTTAAAAATGTACAGCGTACATCCCGTAAAAAGATTCCGTTCGGTATCGGACAGGTTGGTAAGTCATTCCGTAACGAGATTACACCTGGTAACTTCACCTTCAGAACACGTGAGTTCGAGCAGATGGAGCTAGAGTTCTTCTGCGAGCCTGGAACAGATCTTGAGTGGTTTAAGTATTGGAGAGGCTTCTGCCGTGACTGGCTCATTTCCCTTGGAATCAAGGAAGAGGAGATGAGACTGCGTGATCATGATCCTGCTGAGTTAGCCTTCTACTCAAAGGGAACTACAGATATCGAGTTCTTATTCCCATTCGGATGGGGCGAGCTTTGGGGCATTGCCGATCGTACAGATTATGACCTCGGACGTCATCAGGAAGTTTCAGGACAGGATCTTACATACTTCGATGACCAGAAGAATGAGAAATATCTGCCATACGTTATCGAGCCATCACTCGGTGCAGACCGTGTAGTACTTGCCTTCCTTTGCGCAGCTTATGATGAGGAGGATATCGGTACACCGGAGAAGCCGGATGTCAGAACAGTATTCCATTTCCATCCAGCACTTGCACCTGTAAAGATTGGAGTACTTCCGCTGTCAAAGAAGCTCAATGAGAGTGCTGAAAAGGTATTTGCACAGCTTTCAAAGACATACAACTGTGAGTATGATGACAGAGGAACAATCGGAAAGAGATATCGTCGTCAGGATGAAATCGGAACACCATTCTGCGTGACATATGATTTCGACTCAGAGGAAGACCATTGCGTAACAGTACGTGACCGTGACACAATGGAGCAGGAGCGTATCGCAATTGATGAGCTTGATGCTTATTTTGCAAAGAAATTTGAATTCTAGTTTTGTACAAACTAACGATATTTTTTGTTAAATGAGGCTTAAAAAAAGCAATTACAACTTTTTTTGAAAGTGTATTTTGTGAAATTATACAAAATTAGGAATTAGGTCACAAAAATTAATATAAAAACATATCAGAAATCAAATTTTATGATATAATATAGATGACAAATGACAACCAAAGATATAGTAAGCTATTCTTTGGTTGTTCTGATATATGGAGATTATGAATATGGAAGCAAAAGAATTAAAGAAGCTGAGCAGAAGTGAGCTGCTAGAGATGCTTTTAGACAGAAGTAAAGAGGTTGAACACTTAAGAAAAGAGCTTGACGAGACAAAAAAACATATTCAGACACTTGAGCGTGAGGTAAAGACATCTGGTGATATCAATGCTGCAATTAATAAACTCACGTCAGCAACAGAGGAAATCCAGAAATTTGCCGCCGTAATATCCATGGCTTCAAATAATCTGACAAGAAAATAATATAGAAGCAATATTTTGTGGTTATGAAATGGATAATTGGACAAAAGAATGATAGAAAAAATATATAAAAAGGCAATATATGCTCTGGCAAGAGTTGCCGTAAAGTACATTGAGCTAAGAAAAAAAAGAGAACAGAAGAAAATTAAGCAGAATAAATCAGCTAACCTCACAAATTCGACAAAAAGCTGCACAGATGCTGAATACAATAAAAAGGTAGTTGCAGAGATTAATCATAACAATACTGCAGCTGTTGCAGAAAGCAAAAATAATATTGATGTAGTGGATTTAAGCAAAGACGAGGAGCTGAAGGATGTCGAACAGAAACCACTTACCAATGAGGATAAGCTTGATTTACTTTTGGCACAGATGATGGAAACAGCTGTTAAGTCATCTGAAAAAGTAACGCAGGTACATAAGCAGACCCAAAATGTTGATGAAAATATATCACAGGAAATAGCGGAAATAATTCCGGTCAAATATGTAACACCGGCGCCAGACATAACTCCTGATATAGAAAAAAATATTGAAATAGAGAAGGAATATCAGCAGACTAAAAAAGGAAACCGGCCGGAGGATATATCTGTACATATAGAAAAGGAAATATCAAGGAAGGTTTCAGAAGAAAACAGAGTTGAGAATAAAGAAGTTGAGAATAAAAGTGCTGAGAAGACTGAAGATAGATCGGGCTATCGCAGTATCATGACAGACGACTATGACCGTTATAGCGATGATCTTGGCATAAAGGAGCTGCGTCAGGAACTGAGAAGAGTGAAGTATAACAACAAATTTGCAGCAACACTCTTCAATACCGTAGGAACACTTGTGGTAGTGGCAGCGGCAGCAATATTGGTCGCAAACCTGTGGCTCCCTATTTTGAAGGTGACTGGAACATCCATGTCACCGACGTTACAGGAGGGACAGGTGCTTATGGCATCAAAGGGGCATGACTTTAAAACAGGAGATGTCATAGCTTTTTATTACAATAACAAGATACTTGTAAAAAGAGTTATTGCGATGCCGGGTGACTGGGTCAATATATCAGAGGATGGCACGGTTTATGTAAACGATATCGCAATTGATGAACCGTATCTCAATGAAAAAGCTTTAGGAGACTGTAATATAGAGCTGCCTTATCAGGTTCCTGAATCCAAGATTTTCGTGATGGGCGATAACAGAAGCGTATCACTTGACTCAAGAAATACAGCTATAGGCTGTGTCTCAGAGGAGCAGGTAGTCGGTAGAATTACATTTGCCATCTGGCCATTGTCTAAAATTGGCAAAATTGACTAGTGTTATTTGGAACTTTTTGGTAAAAAAGTAGAAAATCCAGATTTAAAGGCTCGTGTGACCGTTGTGTGACCAAAAGTGTGTAATATATTAGCTGTTGAATAACGATTAAGCAAAATGAATTATATATAACTCTATGAAAGGAGGATGCAGAATGGATAAGGATATGGAACGTCTCGGCAAAGAGCGGCTTAAAAGAGTGAGAAGACGTAGACAGCTTGCTACATTTATTATATCGATGGCTGTTATAGTGCTGGGCATTACTGCGTACAGACTTATACAACCTGCATCAGCAGCAGATCAGAATCAGAAGGATTTTACCATAGATAATGTCACAGAAAACTATGTTAATCTTCAAAAACTGCAATCAAATGGCTCATATACCGAAATGTCCAGTGAGGGCAAGTCAGCGGACTGGAACGGCGAGAAGTTCAAGCTTGAGGTTCAGCTGAATTTTGGAATCGGCAAGAATGATACGGTAGATGCCAATGGCAATACTGTTAAGAATTATTATTATGTCTATGATCCGTCGGTGACTATTCCGGATGATTTGTGCAATTCATGGACGACAAAATGTGACGACAACAGTGATATAGAACAGTTCCAGTACAGATATATCAAAAACGAGGATGGGACATATGCTATCCTTATAAGATTTGCAGATGGCTATATCGAGGGTAAAAGCAGCGATATAGAAGGCTGGGCAAAGGTTGAGGCTCTTGGTGAGGGTAAGACCAATGATTCAGGTGATCTTGATATCAATATCGGTGGTGATGTCACCATAACAGTAGACAAGGATAATGTCCACTGGAACGGAAACGATTCCTTAAACTACGATATTTCCGTAAAGAAGAGCAATACAAATAATAATAATATTGCTATTGATGAAAACGGTAATTATTATGTTGAGTTTACTGTAGATGTATCTTCTGAAAAAGGTACACCTGATGATATTGAAATCATAGATGAATTTAACGGCAATGGCATGCGTGTTGATACAACAGGGCTTACCTACAGCATAAAGAAAAACGGTCAGATTATTGACAGCAGCTATACTGCAACGGCGACAGGAAAGAATGACCCGGCAGATGCGGGAAAGGCAACGCTTACTGCAAAGCTTCCGAAATTAGATGCAGGTGATAGCTGTTCTATTACATACAGGTATTATCTGACCAATGCCGGGGATTTGGGAAATAATGCTACATGGCAGGCAACTAATTTCGTTACCGGCAAATCAACAGACCAAAAATCAAAAGAAACTGTCATAGATACGTCAAGCAGCTATGTGAAGTATTACAAAAATCTTATAGAAAAATCCGGTAAATACGATAAGACTAATAACCGGATTATCTGGACGGTTACAGTAAATAAAACCTGTGAGGATATTGCTGGAGCTGTCCTGAAAGATGATATGTTTGATAAGATTACAGACATTGATATATCACCTAGTGACGGGTATACAATTAACAAAGACAGCAGTGGCAAGGTGACATCGGTTACATTTAATTCTACAGATGGTAACAAGAACTGCAATAAGTATACTGTCAAATACTATACAGATGCATTGCAGACATTTGATGACCAGAAATTTAATAATAAGGCTACTCTCACTAAGGATGATAAGTCATATGACAGCTCTTCAAGTGTAAATGTTCCAAAAACAAAGCAGGATATTACAAAGAAGCTTGTTGACGCTCAAAAGACAGATAACAGTCTGTATACTTTAAAATGGGAGGCTAAGTTTACAATTCCGGCATCGGGATTTCCTAAGGCGTTTGGCATTGCTGATATAATGTCATCCAAATCCCAGAAGAATTATCATTACATGACTTATACCCAGATGAATGATTTTGTAAGTCAGGTAAAGAAAGAGTTTGATGGATATATCGGTGATATTACTGTTAAATATCTGGATAAGAATAATAAATCAAGAACAGCGAAATTTAATGAAGTATCCAAATCTGATGACTACAGATTTACCTCGGTAAATATCAGCTTTAATAAGGATTATCCGACAAGCAACGGTGAAAAAGAAGTAGTATTTACGTACAGCACAACCGCCGACACAACAGCAAGTGGAAAGCTTGAGTATGTGAATAAGTTTGAAGCCTTAAATTCAAGTGCATCTGCATCTTATAGCCATACGACATCAAAGATTGTAAAGACTGATGGAAACGGTAAAACAGGTCAGACATATTTGAAAACCACAGAAAGTGATGGAACACTCACATGGCGCGTTGATGTACTTATGGATGCTGATGCTACAGAGTATAATATCACTGATAAGCTTCCGGAGGGCGTTACACTGCAGAGCGTAAAGATAATGTTAGCCTATGCTGATAAGGTGGGCTTTACATATCCTGACTTTGACGGTAAAGTGCATACCGTAACTGACGGCGACTGGTTCACAAAAGGAATTCAAACCGGCACAACGCTTGATAAAAGCACAAATACCGTGGTTACAAGAGTTATAAAGCCTGATAAAGCCAATACAGAAATACATGGTTGGAATGAGAACTCTCACATATATGTAGTATACAAGTGCACGATAGATGATTTTGAGAATTTTGAAGCCGGTAAAAGAGTGGATTATAAGAATACAGCCACAGCATCATCAAATACAAACAGCGAAATCGGATCGGCTTCTCAGACACAGACCATGTCAAAGCCTGACGAATCGGGCGGTGATAATCCTACTGAGGGGGATAAGGTTATTTCCAAGAACTACAAGTGGGATGAAGACAATCACAGGCTGCGTTATACGGTTATAATAAACCCTGATGGCAAGGACTATCTGCCTGATAGCGATACATTAAAGCTGACAGATGTTCTTAAATTTACGACACGCACATATGGCAATGGTATTCAGACATTATGGTATATCGATTTAATGCCGGCTACAGTTCAGTTTAGAGAAGCTATTAAGCAAAGCGATGGAACTTATAAGCAGGGAGAAACGATAGATGAATGTAAGTGGAATTACAGTACACAGGATGGTACCTATGATTGGAGCGCCGATTCATATAGAACCATAAAAGCAGATATACCTGACGGTAAAGCCATTATGCTGACATATACTTATCAGGTCAATGCACAGGTTCTTGGTACCCCTGGTGAATACAGTCCGATTATAATGAATGTCAGCAATACAGCAAAGCTTGAAGGCATTGAAAAGGGAGAAGACCGTAAGGATAACAATACTGTTTACAAAGAGTCTAAATCCTCTGCCGGAGTAATTAAGAGCAATACATTTACCTTGTATAAGGTAGATAAGGCTGATTATGGCAGGCTGCTTAAAGGCGCTGAGTTTGAGCTGTTTGGATACACATCGGATGGTTCTTATGCGTCGTTAGGTGAGTATACCACTGATGAGAACGGCAGAATTGATATCAGTATGAGTACTGACAATCTGGAGTATAATACTCAGTATTATATAGTTGAGACAAAGGCTCCGGAAGGTTATTTACTCTCGGCAGAACCACATAAGGAGTATTTCTATTTCAGTGCAGATAACTCAGCACATCCTGTTGTAGCTGAAAACAGCTCATTACAGGGAAGTGATATGGCAAAGGTAAATACACCGTACTATTATGAGGATGTAGCAGTTGCGACCACCAGCATCTCAGTTGATAAAAAATGGACTGATTCAAAGAATAATCCATTGGATAAGACTGATGGAAAGATCTTTCTGCAGCTGCACCAGGTGGATTCGGCTGATAATGATAAGAAGTATGGTAATCCGGTTGAGTTGACAGCAGATTCGGCAGGCGAATGGTCGTATGTATTTGATAATCTGCCATTACAGAGTGTAGATGAAAATGGTATTCTGACCGGCACCACATATAAATATTATGTGACAGAGGTTGGAATAAATCAGAACAACAGTATGTCAGGCTATGATGTTTCATATATATTTAAGGATATAAATGGTACACAAATGTCAAAGACCGATGCAAACGTTGCACCGGGCAGCGCCAATGCAATAGAGTCCGGTACTGTTGAGATTACAAACAAACTCATAGAGTATGAGCTTCCGGAAACAGGTGGAAGTGGTAACAGATGGTTGTATATGTTAAGTGGAGTTGTGCTTATAGCAATAGCTGCAATAACACTTTTCTATAAAAAACATAAAACATTATAAAAAAGGAGAATGCGATATGAAAACGATCAAAAGAAGCATTGCTTTTGTTCTTGCAATGATACTTACACTTGCAATGAGCGTTACAGTATTTGCTGAGGGCGAAGGCGCAAAAAAAACATTTACCATCACGGTTAATGAGGCAAGGGCAGGCCACACTTATGAGGCTTACCAGATTTTAAAGGGAGATCTTTCAAAATCACAGATAACACTTTCAAACGTTGACTGGGGTACCGGTATCAAGGCAGACAAAAAGACAGATCTTGCTAAGGATGCAAAAGCTTATGTAGAGAAGCTTTCAGGAATGAACTCTTCAGATATTAAGGCAGAGGCACAGAAAATTGCATCAGCTTTAAGCGCTACAGTAGCAGGTTCTGTTTCAGTAACACAGGACAATGCAAAAGCTGAGATTACAGGACTTGAGCCTGGTTACTATCTTATCAAGGATAAGGATAGCTCTTTAAAAGGTGACGAGGCTTACACAGAGTATATCCTCAATATCGTTGCTGATACAACAATCACACCTAAGACAGATGTACCTTCTGTTGAGAAGAAAGTAAAAGACACAAACGACACAACAGGTGATACAACAGAATGGCAGGATTCAGCCGATTATGATATCACAGATGCAGTTCCATTCCAGCTTACAGCTACATTACCTGCAAATGTTGAGTCATATAAGTCATATTACCTCAAATTTGATGATACTCTTTCACAGGGACTTGATTTCAATGAAGGAACTGTTACTGTTAAATTAGGTGATAAGGATGTTACATCATTCTTTAAAACAAATTATGACGCAGATAACAAAAAGCTTACTTTTACATGTGACAATATTTTAGCAAATGGATTTGAAGCTAAAAATGGTGATACGATTGTAGTTGAGTACAAAGCAACTCTCAATGAGAATGCTGTTATCGGTTCAGAAGGAAACCCAAATAAGGTTAAGCTTGAGTTCTCTAACAACCCTAACAATGGTGGTGAGGGAGATAAAGGTGAGACTCCGGAGGATACAGTAATCGTATTTACATACAAGGTTGTAATCAACAAGGTAGATGAGAACAATAAAGCACTCGATGGTGCAGAGTTCACTCTTTATAAAAAGATTAAAGGTGCTGCAGAGGACAAAGAAATCAAAGCGGTAATTTCCGGTGATAAGAATGATGTCTTCACATTCAGCGGACTTGATGACGGTGATTACGTACTTAAGGAGACAAAGACTCCTGATAGCTACAACACTGCAAAAGATATTGCATTCACAATCACAGCAGACCACTCAATTGTGTCCGATGCTCCTGAGCTTAAGTCATTAAGCGGAGATAAGGTGACCGGTAATATTACACTTAAAGCTGATAAAGCTGAGGGCAGCTTAAGCACACCTGTACAGAACTTTAAGGGCTCAGTCCTTCCTTCAACCGGTGGTGCCGGACGTGTTGCAATTTATGTAATCGGTGCTATATTAGTAGTCGGTGGCGGAATTGTTCTTGTAACAAAGAAGCGTGTTAAATAATATCATTTTATGATAAAATATATCTGCCATGAGCCACTTTAGTGGTTCGTGGCAGTTACAATAGGCATAATTATATTATGCAAATGATAACAGTAAGGAGAGTGCTATGAGAAGAAAATTATCAACTATTTTGTTTGTCATAGTGTTTCTTGCAGGACTGTCCTTACTGCTATATCCGACGGTGAGTGATTACTGGAATTCATTCCATCAGTCAAGGGCAATCGCAAGCTACGTCGATGCAGTAGACAATACAGATGAACAAAAGCTTGAAGAAATGAGACAGGCGGCAGAGGCTTACAATGAAAGGCTTTTAAGCAAGCAGGACAGATATGATATGTCTGATTCGGACAGAGCAGAGTATGAAAGCCTCCTAGATGTATCTGGCACAGGAGTCATGGGCTATGTTGAGATTCCGTCTATCAATGTCTCATTGCCGATTTACCACGGCACAGACAATACAATACTTCAGATAGGTGTTGGCCATATTGAGGGCACATCGCTTCCGGTTGGCGGAGCAAGCACACATTGTGCTGTTTCAGGACACAGGGGACTTACGTCATCTAAGCTGTTTACGGATATTGACCAAATGGCGGAGGGTGACACATTTAAGCTGTATGTGCTTGGCGAGACACTGACCTACGAGGTTGATCAGATAAGGATTGTTTTGCCTGATGAGCTTAATGACTTAAAGATTGAGGAAGGGCAGGATTACTGTACACTTATCACGTGTACACCGTATGGTGTGAATTCACACAGGCTTCTTATCAGGGGTCACAGGATTGCAAATGATGCACAGGGACTTATTGTCGAGGATGTAAAGCAGGTACAGCCGTTACATGAAGCCATAGTGCTTGGCATTCTGTTTCTGGTTTTGTATATAATAATTTGTAAGATACTTAGTAAAACGATATTGTATAGATTCAGATAGAATCAGGAAGGAGGAAAAATGCACAATAGTTTAAAAAGAGCTGTCAGTATAGCTATAGCAGCGATAGCCTTGTTTTCTCTGCCATGTGGAAGCATTTTTGCAAGGACGCATATTGATATTGATAAGAAATGCTCTATAACAGTTGATATCCCTGATACATGGGAGGATTTGTATACTGTGGATTTTCCCGTAGAGCTTTACAGAGTGGCAGATGTAGATGAGAACGATGTATACACTGCAACGAAGCAGTTTGATGAGCTGGCTAAATCTATATCAGATATCAGCAGTAAAACTACCGCAGATGACTGGGAAAAGATGGCAAAGACAGCTGCGGACATTGCAGACAAAGGGGCTTTGACAGCAGATGAGGTAATAGGTGTTTCAAACGGAAGGGGAAACGTCACAGGCGTTAAGACGGGACTGTATCTGGTGTATGCAAAGTCGGCTAATTCGGCAAGATTTGGATACACATTTGTGCCGTATCTGGTTTCGGCTCCTAATAATGAGTTTGCTATGACAGGAAGCGGCTCAGATTCATGGATATATGATGATATAGATATCGAGCTGAAGCCTGAACAGACCGGTCTTATGGGAAGCTTACAGATTAATAAAACATTAAAGACATACAATACAGCACTCGGTGAGCCGGTGTTTGCATTTGATGTTGAGGCCTACGACAGGGATGGTAATGTGGTGTTTTCCGATATCGCATCAATCAGATTTGACAGTACAGGGGCTAAGAGCGTAGTTATTGACAATATTCCGGCAGGGTCAAGGGTAATAGTAAAGGAGGTATATGCCGCTGGCAGTTATCAGGTGACCTCCTCAGACAGCATAGAGACACAGATTGTGGCCGGTGAGACCGCAGATGTTGATTTCACAAACGATTACAACGACAAATTGATTTATAGTACCGGTGTCGTAAACCATTTTGAGTATGACGGAACCGGATGGGAATGGGTGCAGAATTAATGAAAAAATTATCAGAGTCTTGTAAAAAACTTAATAGAAATCACCGTATTTTTGTATGTGCAGCCTTTGCTGCAACACTCATTGTCTGTGGTATTTCAGTTAAACCGACACTGGCATATTTTACAACCTATGCTACGGCAAAGGGCGGTATCTCAGTAGATATCGGTCCTACAACTGATGTCAAGGAGAAGTTTAAGGACTGGAAGAAAACTATTGAGATTGAGAATACAGGAAAAGCAGACTGTTTTGTCAGGGTAAAGGTAATTGCAGCGAGCCAGTTTGATATACAGGCATCAGGCTCAAACTGGAGCCTTTCAGATGATGGCTACTGGTATTACAGTCAGGTAGTGCCGGTTGGTGGTAAAACCGAGCCAATTGTTGCAGCTATCACAGTTAGTGAAAAGGTAAAGACCAGCTTCAATGTAGTTGTGGTTCAGGAGTGTGCTCCTGTCACATATGATGAGAATGGCAATCCGTGTGTCGCACCTGATGCAAAATGGGATGCGACAGCACAATATGATAAAGAGGAGGGCGAAGAGTAATGAAGAGAAAACTTCCAATTATACTTGTAGCATCCTCTGCGATAATGCTTGCAGCATCGACGATTGGATCTACAAAAGCGACTCTTACATATATGAGTGATAATTATCTGGCTCAGATTGACATCAAATCCATAGGTGTTACTTTGACTGAGAATGGCAATGATGTGAGCTGGCGTGATTATAAGCATAAGGATGATGACTGGAGCGAGGCAACAGGAGTGCTGCTTGGAGATATGCTAAAGAATGCCGGAGATGAAAAACTGATTCTCGACAAAAAGTACGATGAGAAGCTTGCTGTCAAAAACAGCGGCTCGATAGATGAGTATGTGAGAGTGACTGTGCAGCATTACTGGGCAGACAAGGAGACAGGTGATAAGCTTTCAAACCTTGATCCATCAAAGATACAGATTGGCTTTACAAACGATGGCTGGACAGAGGATAAGAGTGCTGAGACTACAGAGCGAAATGTATTTTACTACAATTCTATTTTAAAAAAAGGTCAGACATCCACTGATTTTACAGACAAAATCAGTATATCCGGAGATATTGCAGCCATTGTGGATCAGACATCACAGACTGATGATAACGGACTTACAACCATCACTACTACCTATGAATATGATGGTGCGCAATTTGTGCTGGAGGCAACTGTTGATGCAGTACAGACACACAATGCAAAGGACGCAATTAAGAGTGCGTGGGGTGTTGATGTAAATATATCAGATGACGGGACACTTAGCTTAGAGTAAAGGAGGACAATATGAAAAAATTTATCGCATTATTATCATGCATGTTGTTTATCCTTGGTTCGATAGGCACTGTATTTGCAGATGAGAATACTACTACAGCCGGCTCATGTGAGTTTACCGGCAAGGAGATGGTCAGTTCGTTCGATTCAAATAAAATAGCAGCCTCTGTCTCACAGATGGAGCCGGGAGATTCTGTCACATTTTCCGTTGATATAAAGAATAACAGCAGTATTTCAACGAAATGGTATATGTCCAATGATGTATTAAAGAGTCTTGAGGATACACAGGCTGTGGCTGAAAATGGTGGATACTCATATATTCTTACTTTCGTAGGACCGGATGGAAAAGAGGACACTATATACAGCAGCACCAGTGTAGGTGGAGAGAAGGAGACAACAGCCGGAAAAGGACTCAACGAGGCTACAAACTCTCTGGATAAGTTCTTTTATTTAAAGACATTAGAGCCTGGAGAGGGAGGCAGCGTAAAGCTTTTAGTAGGGCTTGACGGAGAGAGTCAGGGTAATATATATCAGGATACACTTGCAAAGCTTATGATGAACTTTGCGGTAGAGGATAACTCAGATCCAACTTTATCAAATCCACCTACATTTACAACTACAACAAGCAAAGTAAAGACCGGAGATATCTGGTCAATAGCGTCAGCTGTAGTGTTTGTGATTGGTATTATTTTGATGATACTGGCTTTCGTAAGTGACAGAAAGGGGGCTAAGCAAAATGAAAAGATTGCTTAAATATTTTCTTGCAGCTCTTGTTGTCATAACCGGTGTTTTCTCACAGACAGCAGATGCAAAGGCATTTTCATATACATACACTGTTTCCTTTTCAGCCGGAGGTCAGGGAAGCATAAACGGTGGTGTGCAGGTCCGAAAGGCATCAGGCAATGGGGCTTCGGTTTCTGTTTCTGCTAAAGGAGACAAAATAATTGTCACAGGTCTTGAATATGGAGATGTCATCAGCTGTGATGCACAGGGCAGTGTGGCACTTAATGAAAACAGCAAGTACTACGTAAAGGGAATCAGATTAAGCGGCCGTGACAATAATACAGTTGCACAGTCGGCTTTTCTCGTATCGGGAGATCAGGACTATGTTGTTGCATACGGCATACCGGGCGAGCTTGCTGAGTATACAGTCAACTATGTGGATACAGATGGCAATAAGCTTGCTGAAAGCCGTACCTATTATGGTAATGTGGGCGATGAGCCGGTTATAGCATATCTGTATATAGATGGATATATTCCGGACAGCTATAATCAGACAGGAAAGCTGTCGTCAAATGCATCAGAAAACGTGTTCAACTTTGTATATTCAAGGGCTGCATCAAGCATGGCTGCTGCCGGAAATGGAGCAAATGACAATACTGCGGCAGGCGGCAATCAGGCAGCCGCAGGAGCAGCAAATGCAGCCGGGGCAGCCAATGCAGCGGGCAATGCAGCAGGAGCAGCAAATAACGGAGCTGCAGATGGAGCAAATGCCGCAAACACAATAGTGCCTGACGGACAGAATGATCCGCAGGATGGAATCCAGGCACCGCAGGCACAGCCAAATACTGATATAGCAGATGAGCAGGTACCGCAGGCGGCAAACGACAATAAGCATGATATAGCAGATGAGCAGGTACCGCTTGCCACCATGATTAGTGAGAGTGGAATGGTTGTTCCGCTGGCTATTGGTGCGCTTGGGATAGCTGCAATTCTTGCAATTATGATATTTGTCATAGTAAAGAATGTTAAGTCTGTCCGTGTTCAAAAAAATAGTATGAAACATAAGGGAAAAGATAATAAAAATTAGTTGATATTTGCTGAAATTATGGTATTATTAATGTGTGCGCTTGTATGAGTGCACACATTAATCAAGTATATGGATGGTTTTTTTTACCATACCAGAAATAAAATTTAGGAGGAATTGCAAAATGGCAAACAAGTGGGTATATACCTTCAAAGAGGGTAACATGACCATGCGTAATCTTCTCGGTGGTAAGGGTGCTAACCTCGCTGAGATGACAGAGATTGGACTTCCTGTACCACAGGGTTTCACAATCACTACAGAGGCTTGTACACAGTACTACGAGGATGGACGTAAGATCAATGATGAGATTATGGCTCAGACTATGGAAGGTGTAAAATGGATGGAAGAGGTTAACGGAAAGAAATTCGGTGACCTTAAGAATCCTCTTCTCGTATCTGTTCGTTCAGGTGCCAGAGCTTCAATGCCGGGTATGATGGATACAATCCTTAACCTTGGTCTTAATGATGATGTTGTTGCAGCTATGATCGCTGGTAACCCAGATCCAGCATTCGAGCGTTTCGTATATGATTCATACAGACGTTTCATCCAGATGTTCTCAGACGTTGTTATGGAAGTAGGAAAGAAGTACTTCGAGCAGCTCATCGACAAGATGAAAGAGGACAGAGGTGTTAAATTTGACGTAGACCTTACAGCAGCTGACCTTAAAGAGTTAGCAGAGCAGTTCAAGGCTGAGTACAAGAATCAGTTAGGATCAGATTTCCCTTCAGATCCTGTAGAGCAGTTAAAGCTTGCTATCGAGGCTGTATTCCGTTCATGGGACAACCCACGTGCAAATGTTTATAGAAGAGATAACGATATCCCTTATTCATGGGGAACAGCTGTTAACGTAATGCCAATGGTATTCGGTAACTTAAATAACGAGTCAGGTACAGGTGTTGCATTCACACGTGATCCTGCAACTGGTGAGAACAAGCTTATGGGTGAGTTCCTTATCAATGCACAGGGTGAGGACGTTGTTGCCGGTGTTCGTACTCCAATGCCAATCGCTCAGATGGAGCAGGAGTTCCCAGAGGCATACGCTGAGTTCCTTAAGGTTTGTGAGACTCTTGAGAATCACTACCATGATATGCAGGATATGGAGTTCA
>OHGK01000538.1_pt1 | contig 25476 bp, 26 predicted proteins | sample 1567671 | NCBI WGS metagenome assembly OHGK01 (sample SAMEA3879577, study PRJEB24766) | human gut metagenome | biome: human-associated habitat; feature: feces | place: USA | collected 1985/1987 | reverse complement strand
CCAGAGCCTGACCGCCCAGATATCTTCCTACAATCATGGAATCTGCTGCGTTGTAGGTCAGCTGAAACAGGTTGCCTAAAACCAGAGGAATGGTAAAGCCGATCAGCTGCGGCAGAATCCGTCCTCGTGTCATATCATTTGTCATAGTAAAACCTCCGTTCTCTGAGATTATAGCTCAGGAAGAGAAGGTTTTCAATGTCGGATTGATTACTTTTCCCATCGGAAGACAACAATTCCGGCGATGGCAATGAGAGCGCCAATGAGTTTTTTCCATTCGAAAGCAGCCTTTTCTACACCGAAGATTCCCAGAAGCTCAATTCCATAGGATACCAGGATCTGAGTGACCACAATAAACAGAGTGGCCTGCGCCGGACCAAGTCCGTCCATGCTCCGGATAACGGTAAAGGTAATAAACGCGCCCATGAGACCGCCGGCCAGCATATACCAGGGGCGAACCTGAAGAAGCGCTGCGGCAGAACTGCGATCAGAAAAAAACCAGAACAGGATGCAGGTGATCAGAGCAGTAAACTGTACCCATCCGGCAGATACCCAGATGCTGGTCTGCTTGGTCACTTCTGTATTAAAAATCCCCTGTAAGCTCATCAGAGCGCCGGACACAAGTGCAATGACAATTCCCCACATAAGAAACCTCCGTTTATTAAAATGTCTGTCAGGAACAGAATACCCGGAACGAAAAAAAGTTATGCAGAGCAGATACTGGATTTTCAATCCAGTCATTGTGAAACAGAAAAAAATGTGATATGATAATGCAAAGCTGTGTTCTTCCGATACAGAAGCAACATAGGCAAAATACAGGATAGAACAGAGGAAATCGGCATGGAGCCGGTTCCATGCCAGGAGGATATTCAGATGACAAGAAGTAAGATGCGGGAGCATTGCTTTAAAATGCTGTTTGCAGCAGAATTTTACCCTGCGGAGGAGGTTGAACAACAGACTCGTCAGTATTTCGACTCTCCGGATGAGGATGATACGACTGCAGAAGGTGAGACAGAGATTGTTCACCAGGTTGAGATGCAGGATAAGGAGCGCAGTTTCCTGATTGAGCGTGTGGAGGCCATTGCGGCAAAGCGTGATGAGCTGGATGAACAGATCAACCAGGTAGCCTACGGATGGAAAACAAGACGAATGGGACGGGTGGAGCTGACCATTCTTCGTCAGGCACTGTATGAGATGAAGTATGATGATCAGGTGCCGGAAAAAGTGGCAATCAACGAGGCTGTAGATCTGGCCAAAAAATTCGGCGGCCGGGATTCGGCAGCATTTATTAACGGAGTACTGGCAAAGCTGGTGACTGCAGAGTAAGATGGCAGGAATTTATTCGGTTTCACAGGTGAATTCTTATATTAAGAATATGTTTGCCCAGGATTTCGCCCTGAGCCGGATTTCTGTGCGGGGCGAGGTATCCAACTGCAAGTACCATACGTCCGGGCATATTTATTTTACATTGAAAGATAAAACCGGGACCCTAGCTGCGGTGATGTTTGCCGGACAGCGCAGGGGTCTCTCTTTTCAGTTGCAGGAAGGACAGCAGGTAGTAGTAACCGGAACGGTGGATGTTTATGAGCGGGACGGCAAATACCAGCTGTATGCAAGAAAAATTGAACAGGATGGCCAGGGGGATTTATTTCTGCGGTTTCAGAAACTGCGGGACCAGCTGGAAGAAATGGGGATGTTTGCCCCTGAGTATAAGCAGCCGATTCCCCGCTATGCCCGTACTGTGGGAGTAGTGACAGCCAGTACCGGGGCGGCTATCCGGGATATTATGAATATTACAGCCAGAAGGAACCCTTACGTTCAGCTTATTCTGTATCCGGCTCTGGTTCAGGGAGCCGGGGCGGCGGCCAGTATTGTCCGCGGAATACAGACACTGGATGAGATGGGACTGGATGTGCTGATTGTAGGACGGGGCGGCGGATCCATTGAGGATTTGTGGGCCTTTAATGAAGAGCCGGTGGCGCGGGCCATTTTTAACTGCAGGACACCGGTGATTTCTGCGGTAGGACATGAAACAGATGTAACCATTGCCGACTATGTGGCAGATTTGCGGGCTCCCACTCCCTCTGCGGCAGCAGAGCTGGCTGTATTTGACTACGGACAGTTTGAGGAGCAGCTGCTTGCCTATCATACGGCTCTGCGGCGGGCGATGGGACGCCAGGTGGAGCGCCGCCGGTTTCAGGCTGACCAGTACCGTCTGCGGCTTCAGCTCCATGATCCCATGAGCACACTGCGCCAGCAGAGGCAGAGGCTTGCGGATTTGCAGGAGCAGATGGAAGATGCCATGAAGCAAAAGCTTACAGCGGCAAAGCACAGGCTGGCTCTGGCAGGCGGACGTCTTCACGGACTGTCCCCTTTAGAGAAAATCAGCCGCGGCTTTGGTTTCCTTACAGATGAGAACAGCCGCAGGATTGAACATGCAGCAGATGTGAATCCGGGAGATTTGATTACAATCCGGATTACAGACGGACGTTTGAAGGCCCGGGTAACCGAGCGGGAGGAAATAAACCATGAGTGAGAAAAAACAGGACAAGTCCATTGAAGAGACCTTTGCCCAGCTGGATGAGCTTCTGGAAAAGCTGGAGGCTTCTGACACCTCTCTGGAGGAATCCTTTGCCTGCTATGAGGCCGGGATGAAGCTGGTAAAGGCCTGCAGTGATAAGATAGATAAAGTAGAAAAACAGATGATGATTCTGCAGGGAGGCGAGGAAGCGGATGGAAATGCGTGAAGAATTAGTGCAGAGAACCAGAGAAGTAGAACAGATTGTGGAAAAGTTTCTGCCGGAGGAAGAGGGATACCAGAAAACCGTGCTGGAAGCCATGAATTACAGCGTCAGAGCCGGGGGCAAGCGGCTTCGCCCCATGCTGATGCAGGAAACCTACCGGCTTTTCGGCGGAAGCGGGGAAGAGATTGAACCCTTTATGGCAGCAATCGAGATGATTCATACCTCATCTCTGATTCATGATGATCTTCCCTGCATGGATAATGATCAGCTTCGGAGAGGATTGCCGACTGCCTGGGTAAAATTCGGATACGATATGGCGGTTCTGGCAGGAGATGCACTTCTGATTTATGCAGTGGAAACAGCGGCAAAGGCATTTTCCATGACAGAGCATGCAGATCGGGTAGGACGGTCTATCGGGCTTCTGGCGGAAAAAACAGGTATTTATGGAATGATTGGCGGTCAGGTTGTGGATGTGGAACTGACTGACAAGCCGATTCCGGAAGAAAAGCTGGATTTTATTTACCGGCTGAAGACCGGAGCCCTGCTGGAGGCATCCATGATGATTGGCGCAGTCCTTGCAGGCGCAGAAGAAAAAGAGTTAAAAAAGGTAGAAGAAATGGCATCAGCTATCGGACTGGCATTTCAGATTCAGGATGATATCCTGGATGTGACAAGTACAGAGGAGCAGCTGGGCAAGCCGGTATTAAGCGATGAAAAAAATCACAAGACCACTTATGTGACTCTGGCAGGCCTTGACCAGGCCAGAATTGATGTGGCTGAGATTTCTGAAAAAGCAGTCTCTCTGCTTCACGAAATTCCCGGCAGCAATCCATTTCTTGAGAATTTGATTTATATGCTGATAAACCGGGAAAACTGATCCGGTAACAGAAAGAACAGAGGGTAAAAACCATGATTTTAGAACATATTGAGGGACCATGGGATGTAAAAAGCCTGAATGCAGAGGAAATTACAGTTCTGGCTTCGGAGATCCGTCAGTTCCTGATTGATAAAATCAGTGTGACAGGAGGCCATCTGGCATCAAATCTGGGCGTGGTAGAACTGACGATTGCCCTTTATCTGGCATTTGATCTGCCGAAGGATAAGGTAATCTGGGATGTAGGGCATCAGTCCTATACCCACAAGATTTTAAGCGGAAGACGGGAAATGTTTTCCGATCTGCGTCAGTACGGCGGATTAAGCGGATTTCCAAAACGAAAGGAAAGCCCCTATGATGCTTTTGATACAGGACACAGCTCCACCTCTATTTCCGCAGGTCTGGGCATGGCCCAGGGGCGGGATCTGATGGGTGATGATTATGCAGTTGTGTCAGTTATTGGCGACGGAGCCCTGACAGGCGGTATGGCCTATGAGGCGCTGAACAATGCCGCTCATATGAAGAAAAATTTTATTATTGTGCTGAATGACAATAATATGTCTATATCTGAAAATGTGGGCGGAATGTCCCGGTACTTAGGCGGGATCCGCTCCAATGTAAAATACAACAATCTGAAACGGAAGGTGTCGGATTCTCTTTCCAGAATTCCTGTAGTGGGAGAAGGTCTGGTAGATAAGATCAGCCGTACAAAAAACAGCATTAAGCAGCTGGTGATTCCAGGAATGCTGTTTGAAAATATGGGAGTCACCTATCTGGGACCGGTGGACGGACACAATGTGAAGGAACTGGTGAAGGTTTTCCGGGAAGCCAGGAAAATGAATCATGCAGTTCTGGTTCACGTTATTACAAAAAAGGGCAAGGGATATGCCCCGGCAGAGAAAAATCCGGCCCTGTTCCACGGAATCGAACCTTTTGATGCGGCTACAGGAAAGGTATTAAAGAAAAAAGAATATCCCAGCTATACAGATGTATTTTCTAAAGAACTTTGTATGCAGGCGGCAAAGAATCCGAAGATTGTGGCTGTTACGGCAGCGATGCCGGATGGAACAGGGTTAAAACCGTTTAAAAAGCAGTTTCCGGACCGCTTTTTTGATGTGGGAATTGCAGAGCAGCATGCAGTGACTTCAGCGGCAGGCATGGCGGCAGCGGGAATGAAACCGGTGGTTGCGGTGTACTCCTCGTTTCTTCAGAGAGGCTTTGACCAGATTCTGCATGATGTGTGCATACAGAATCTTTCCGTAGTATTCGCCCTGGATCGGGCGGGACTGGTGGGCAGCGACGGGGAAACCCATCAGGGTATTTTTGACCTGTCTTATCTGACCTGCATTCCCAATATGACGGTTATGGCTCCGAAGAATCTGTGGGAGCTTCGCAGAGAACTGGAATATGCGCTGAATGAACATGAAGGACCGATTGCCATCCGCTATCCCAGAGGACAGGCATACCGGGGACTGAAGGAATTCGACAGTCCTGTTGAATACGGAAAAGGCGAGATTTTGTTTGAAGGACGGGAAATCGCCCTGCTGGCAGTGGGAAGCATGGTCAGTACGGCAGAACATATCCGGGATAAGCTGAAGGCGGAGGGCTTTGACTGTACACTTGCCAATGGACGGTTTATAAAGCCTGTGGATTACAGACTGGTGGAAAGATTGGCTTCTGCCCATTCTTTTCTTGTTGTGCTGGAGGAAAATGTTCTTCAGGGCGGCTATGGGCTTCCTGTGAAGGCATGGGTTCAGGAGCGGTATCCTGATGTCAAGGTTCTGACTGTGGGACTTCCGGATGCTTATGTAGAGCACGGAAATGTTTCCGTTCTCCGGGAGACGCTGGGGATAGACAGCGATTCGATTATAAAGGCAATGCGGGCTGCATATCTGCCGTTGGCAGACAGCTTCCAAGCGGCTGACAACAGGTAAGGGACAGAGAGGAACAGGAATGAAAGAAAGACTGGATATGATGCTGGTCAGCCGCGGGCTGGCGGCATCACGGGAAAAAGCAAAGGCGATTATTATGTCAGGAATCGTCTATGTTGACGGACAGAAGGAAGATAAGGCCGGCTCCATGTTTGAGGAGACGGCACAGGTTGAGGTGCGGGGAGCTACTTTAAAATATGTAAGCAGAGGCGGACTGAAGCTGGAAAAGGCCATGACTCATTTTGGCGTAGAGCTGGAAGGCAAGGTCTGTATGGATGTAGGCTCCTCCACAGGCGGATTTACAGACTGTATGCTTCAGAATGGCGCAGTAAAGGTATATGCAGTGGATGTGGGACACGGACAGCTGGACTGGAAGCTGCGCAATGATTCCAGAGTTGTCTGCATGGAAAAGACGAACATCCGTTATGTAACACCGGAGGATATTGAAGATCGGATTCAGTTTTCTTCGATTGACGTGTCCTTTATTTCTCTGACAAAGGTTTTGGGACCGGTAAAGGCTCTTCTGACTGAAGATGGACAGATTGTATGCCTGATTAAGCCTCAGTTTGAGGCAGGACGGGAAAAGGTGGGAAAGAAAGGCGTTGTGCGGGAAAAAAGCACTCATCTTGAGGTTATCGAGAAAGTAATGGAATTTGCTGTAAGCATTGGCTTCGAGATTCTGAATCTGGAATTTTCCCCGATTAAGGGACCGGAGGGCAATATTGAGTATCTTCTGTACCTGCAGAATCATCCGGAGGGAAATCTGTATCCGGACTATGAGATTGATGAGAAGGCAGTGGTGGAGGAAGCCCACAGAAGCCTGCAGGCATAAAGGGGGAGGCAATGAAGCATTTTTATCTGATAGCCAATCCCCAGAAGGCGGGAACAAGACAGCTGGCTCATGAAATTGCAGAATATCTTCAGAGCCGCGGGGCCAGCTGCACAGGCAGCCATCAGAGGCGGGAATGGGAAATGCCGGAGTCTGCAGCAGGCGGCGGTTATACCAGTATCTGCAATATTCCGGAGAATACCCAGTGTGTGATTACTCTGGGAGGAGACGGAACTCTGATTCAGGCAGCCAGAGATCTGGTAGATCTGCAGCTCCCTCTGGTTGGAATTAATATGGGACACCTGGGTTATCTGACCCAGATGTCCAGGGATGAAAAGCTGTTTTCTCTTCTGGATGCCCTGCTTGAGGATCGGTTTACCCTGGAAAGGCGAATGATGCTGGAGGGACGGATTGTAAAAAGCGGAGATACAGCAAGAACCTGCCGGATGAAGGGAATTGCCCTGAATGATATTGTTCTGACACGGCAGGAGGTGCTGCAGGTTCTGAATTTTCAGTTGTATTTAAACGGCGTCTGCCTGAATGAATATATGGCAGACGGGATTATTGCAGCAACTCCCACAGGTTCAACGGCTTACAATCTTTCAGCCGGAGGTCCGGTTGTGACTCCGGGAGCGGAGCTTATGGTGCTGACGCCGATTTGTTCTCACTCTCTGAATTCCAGAAGCATTGTTCTGTCTGCAGAGGATCTGGTAACGATTCGGCCTCTGGATCTGGAAAGAAAACCTCAGTCGGCAGTATTTGACGGAGATCAGGTGCTGGCTCTGGAACCGGGGGATGAAGTGGAAATCCGCCGTTCCGGAAAATACACCTCTCTGATTCAGCTGGGCAATGCCCCGTTTTTGGAAAATCTGAGAAAGAAAATGGCCCGTATCTGAAGCCCGGAAAGGGAAAACACGGCAGGAATGGAGGAGAAAAATGAAACTGGAGCGACACAGCAAGATTGTTGAACTGATTGGGAAATACGAGATAGAGACACAGGAGGAGCTGGCAGAGCACCTGAAGGAGGAGGGATATCAGGTGACCCAGGCTACCATTTCCAGGGATATCCGGGAACTGAAGCTGACAAAGGCTTCCGGGGAAAACGGCCGGCAGCGGTATATGGTAATGCAGACCCAGGAAACGCTCAGCGATAAATATATCCGGATTCTTCGTGACGGCTTTGTATCTATGGACATGGCTCAGAATATTCTTGTCATTAAAACAGTATCCGGAATGGCCATGGCAGTTGCGGCAGCTCTGGATGCGATTCATTTTCATGAAATTGTCGGCTGCATTGCCGGCGATGACACCATTCTGTGCGCCGTGCGGAGTCTGGACGATACGATTCTGGTTATGGAAAAACTCAGAAAACTTATTTAGGACAGGAGGGCACGGTCATGCTGCTGGAATTACATGTAAGAAATCTGGCATTAATTGAACGGGCGGATGTGGAATTTGGCGATGGTCTGGAGATCCTGACTGGTGAAACGGGAGCAGGAAAATCCATTATCATCGGCTCTGTCAGCCTTGCGCTCGGGCAAAAGGCTCCGCGGGAGATTATCCGGAGCGGAGCAGACTATGCCTATGTGGAGCTGGTTTTCTCGGTGACAGAGGAAAAACGGGCGGCTCTGGAAGCGATGGATGTTCACCCGGATGAGGACGGAATTCTGATTATTGCCAGAAAACTGCTGCCTGCCCGAAGTGTCAGCAAAATTAACGACGAGACGGTAACTGCCGCAAAGCTGAGGCAGGTGACAGGCCTTTTAATTGATATTCATGGTCAGCACGAGCATCAGTCTCTGCTCCATAGTTCTAAGCATCTGGAGATTCTCGACGCTTATGCAAAAGCAGAAATCCTGCCCTTAAAAGAAAAAATAGAAAACTGCTATCGCCGCTACAGGCTTCTGCAGGAACAGCTGGAGGAAATGAACTCCGATGAGGAAAGCAGAAGACGCGAGACAGATTTTCTTCAGTTTGAGGTGGATGAAATTGAAAGTGCGGCCTTGAAGGAGGGGGAGGAGGAGACTCTGACTGAACAGTACCGCAGATTTTCCAACGGAAGGCGGATTCTGGAAAGTCTTTCTTCCGCTTACCATGCAGTGGAGACAGATGGGCTGGGACAGGCCATTCGCCAGCTGGGGCAGGTGGTGTCTTTTGATGAAGCTTTAAAAGCCATTGAAGATCAGCTTTACGATGCAGAGTCCATTCTGTCAGATGCCCGGCACGCCATTGCCGCATATATGGAAGAGGTAAGCTTTGACGAGGAGCAGCTGGCAGAAACAGAAAAGCGTTTGGATTTGATTCACAATCTGCAGGCAAAGTACGGAGCTACGATTGAACAGATCTTTGTCTCCCTGGAGGAGAAAAAGACGCGGCTGGATCAGCTGGCTAATTTTGATGAATACCGCAGGGAGACACAGCGGGAATATGAGAAGGCCCGGGAACAGCTGGAGATTCTCTGCGGACAGCTGTCAGAACTTCGCCGGAAGGCAGCCGTTTCCTTAACTGCCCGGATTCGCGATGGACTGATTGATCTGAATTTTCTGGATGTCCGGTTTGATATGGAATTCAGACGGCTGGAGCATTATACAGCCAATGGATTTGATGAGGCAGAGTTTGTGATTTCCACCAACCCGGGGGAACCTCTCCGTTCTCTTGGAATGGTGGCTTCAGGCGGAGAACTGTCCCGAATTATGCTTGCCATTAAAACCGTACTGGCGGACAGCGATGAGATTCCCACCCTGATTTTTGATGAGATTGATACGGGAATCAGCGGACGTACAGCTCAGAAAGTATCAGAAAAGCTGGCGATTATTTCCAGAAGCCATCAGGTTATCTGTATTACTCATCTTCCTCAGATTGCAGCTATGGCGGACTGTCACTTTGAGATTGCCAAATCAGCAGAGGGCGGAAAAACAAAAACAGAGATTCGCCGCCTGAAGGAGGAGGAGGAGACAGTCAGGGAGCTGGCAAGACTGCTTGGCGGTGTGGAGATTACAGAGGCGGTTCTTCAGAATGCAAGAGAGATGAAGCAGCTGGCCAGTCAGACCAGACTTGCGCTGAAAAGGAAGGAAGAAGAGCGCAGCGGAAGGACAGAACAGGATTCCAATTAAAATTTTACCCATCGTTTCCGTTAAAATTGACGATTAAAAATGACATCTAAAAAATGACAGAGTGTTTTTCAGAAACTCTCACATACTAAGAAGGAGCTTTTAAAAAGGCTCCTTTTTCTGTTCCTGTAAATCTGGTGAAAGCAGGGAAGAAGTAAAGGGGCTCCAAAGTACGCTGAGGAGGTATGTGAAATGACTGGAAAACAGAAATTCCGCAGATACCTGGTCTGGACCTTCTGGATCAGTCTGGTATTTACAGCTGGCTTTATCTGGTATTATATGGAGCGGCAGATACCGGAGCAGCTGAGCATTGTGGCCCGGGAGCAGGAAGAATTTCGTCTGGATCTTCCCTTTGACGTAACACTCCAAAGTGAGAGCGAAGAGGTGGTCCTGGGAAATCGTTCCAATATTCCTTCCGGAGAGGTTCATCTGAGCCGGGCAGAGCCTTTGTCGCTGTATGGAGAAAAGCTGGGAAGCTACCGGGTGGGGCTGAAGCTGTTCGGAGCCATTCATTTTAAGGATATCCAGGTGGATGTGGTGGACTCCCGGTATGCGCTGCCCTGCGGACTTCCTGTGGGAATTTATCTAAAGTCAAAGGGAGTTATGGTAGTGGGAACGGGCCGGATCACGGACAGTCAGGGGCAGGAAGTGGAGCCTGCTTACGGAATTTTACAGTCCGGCGATTATATTGAAGCGATAAACGGACAGCCGCTGAGAGATAAAGAAGCACTGATTACCAGTCTTAATTCCATCGGAGACAGCGAAGCGCTTCTGCGGGTAAGGCGGGAGGGGCGTGATCTGGAGCTTCGCATGAATCCTGTAAAGACTCAGGACGGAATGTATAAGCTGGGGGCCTGGGTAAGGGATGATACTCAGGGGATCGGAACCATAACCTATGTGGAGGAAAATGGTCAGTTCGGAGCTCTTGGTCATGGAATCAGCGATACGGATACAGGGAAGGTGGTGGAGATTGAAAACGGAAGTCTCTATGAAACGGAAATCCTTGGAATTGAAAAGGGAGCGGTGGGAAGGCCGGGAGTTATGGCCGGAGTGATTTATTACGGTCCGGGGACAGAACTGGGAACAATTACATCGAACACAGATGACGGGATTTTTGGAACCGTTAATGAAAAAATGAAGGAAATGCTGCGGGGAAAGCCTCTGGAAATCGGATATCGCCAGGATATTCAAAAGGGTCCCGCATGGATTCGGAGCGATGTTTCCGGAAAGCTGCGGGACTATGAAATAGAGATTCAAAAAGTAGAATACAATCCCGTTCAGAAGAATAAAAGTATTGTGCTGCGGGTAACAGATGAGGAGCTGCTTCGGATAACGGGAGGGATTGTGCAGGGGATGAGCGGCAGTCCCATTATTCAGAATGATAAGCTGGTAGGGGCGGTGACCCATGTGTTTGTCAATGACCCCACGAGAGGATACGGGATCTTTATTGAAGATATGATGGAGCATTGAGTCCAAGCTGGACAGGAGTAATAAAGAGGCGATGCAAGCTTGCTTGTAAGCGCCTCTTTATTGCGAGTGGACAATTTGGCGAAAGCCAAACACCGAGGAAAAGCGAAGCTTTTTCGAGGTGGCTTGGACGGAGCAGAGGACATGGAGTAAGTTTACTTACGACCATGTCCTTTTTGAAGCAGCGATATATGGCGAACGCCGTACATGAGCAAGAAGCGGAGCGTATTGCGAATGCTGCATTGCGAGGTCAGTGAAAGAGGTGCTGCAAGCTTACATGATTGCAGAATCCAGACCGGAAGAAAAGGAAATGATGATTAGTGTGATTATGAATTGCATGTTATAAAATATAGAATATTCATGTTATAATGAAAGCAGAAGACGCTGGAATTTCGGAGGACAATATGAGAGAATATATGTATGTTACTTTAAGGCAAAAACCGGAATTAAAAAAAGAAGCAGCTGCATGGTTTCATGAAAAATGGGAAGTACCGCAGGAAGCTTATCTTAAATGTATGGAATCCTATCTCAATTATGAAACAGAATATGGTTGGTACCTTTGCCTGAATAACGGACGGATTGCAGGCGGTCTCGGTGTGATCGAAAATGATTTTCATGACAGGAAGGATCTTACACCCAATGTATGTGCAGTATATACGGAAGAGGAATATCGTTGTCAGGGAATTGCGGGGAAATTACTTGATATAGTTGTGAATGATATGAAGTCCAAAGGAATCACACCTGTTTATTTAATTACTGATCATACAAGTTTTTATGAAAGATATGGCTGGGAGTTTTTCTGTATGGTTCAGGGGGATAATGAACCTGGTATGACAAGAATGTATATTCACAGATAAGAATTTGATGTAAGCGAACTCAAAAATAAAGAGAATGACAGATTCAAAAATGTCGGAGGAAATTATGACAGAAAGAGAAAAAATGCTTGCCGGAGAACTTTATGATTGCGGAGACGCGGAATTATTAACACAATGGCATAAAGCTAAAGATTTGGCAAGAGATTATAACCAAACGAACTCTTCTGATGCGGAAGAAAAGGAAAGAATTTTAAACGAACTTCTCGGTGGAAAAGGAAAAAATTTATGGATTACAGCGCCTTTTTACGTTGATTATGGGAATAATATTTATTTTGGAAATAACTGTGAAGTAAATATGAACTGCACGTTTTTGGATGATAATATTATTCGTATTGGAGATAATGCTTTAATTGCACCGAATGTACAAATATATACAGCATTTCATCCGACAAATGCGATTGACCGTTTTGGAGAACCGAAAGCAGATGGTTCTTTTGAATTTTGCAAGACACAGACAGCGCCGGTTATCATCGGGGATAATGTATGGATTGGCGGCGGTGTTATTATTATGCCCGGGGTTACAATCGGAAATAATGTTGTGATTGGCGCCGGAAGTGTTGTCACAAAAGATATTCCGGATCATGTCATAGCTTATGGAAATCCATGCCGTGTAGTAAGAGAGAATAAATAAAAATTTTAAAACACTGCAGGGAAAGGCAGGGCGAATTTGATGCTACAGTATCATAAAATTACAGAAGAAGAAAAGTATCTTATCAGTGAGTGGAAATACCGTGAACCTTACTCCATTTATAATAATATTCCCTACATAGAGCAGTTGAAAAATCATCAGGGATTTGCTGATTTACAAAATAATTATTACTCATATTATGATGGAGAAAAGCTGGTAGGTTATACGAATTTGAAAGAAAGGGAAGCAGATGTTTTTTTGGGTATCGGGGTAAATCCTGAGTATTGTGATCAGGGATATGGACAACAGATTGTTAAAATGGCCTGTGTTCTTTCACACAAACAATATCCGGATAAAAAGATATCAATAGAAGTTAGAAGCTGGAATATAAGAGCAATAAAATGTTATGAAAAAGCAGGTTTTAACATTTCTGATGTCCCGGTGGTAAAAACTACTCCAATTGGACAGGGCGAATTTTATATCATGACGGAGAACTGCCGGAAGGCGATGTGAGCAGATAGAAAAACGGAGGAACATAGTATGTGGTTTGTATTTGCATTATTGTCGGCAATATTTGCTTCGTTTACCTCGATACTGGCAAAGGTGGGGATCGATGGAGTAAACTCAAATCTTGCGACAGCCATCAGAACGGTTGTCGTTGTAATCATGGCATGGGGGATGGTTTTTTTAACAAATACACAAAGCGGATTATCAGAAATCAGCCGGAAAAGTTGGATTTTTTTGATTTTGTCAGGATTGGCAACAGGCGCTTCCTGGCTGTGCTATTATAAAGCTTTGCAAATGGGAGACGCCTCCAAGGTAGTACCGGTTGATAAGCTGAGTGTAGTCATCACTCTGATTCTGGCCTTTGTATTTTTGCATGAGAAGTTTACGATGAAGTCCTTGATTGGCTGTGTTTTGATTGGAATCGGAACTTTGATAATGGTCGTGTGACTGCAGAATTCTGCGGGGAAAAGAACAATGATTTGTTGTACTGAAAGAGAAGGAAAGAAGCTATGACAGAAAAAGAAAAAATGTTAAAACAGATGCTTTATGATGCAAATTACGATAAAAGTTTGCTGGAAGAAAGAGCAAGGGCAAAAGATTTATGTTATGAGTATAATCAGACCCGCCCGTCTGATGAAGAAAAACAGACAGAGATTATGAAGCAGCTGCTTGGAAAAACAGATGGAAGCTTTTGTATTGTGGCGCCGTTTTGGTGTGATTATGGATATAATATAGAAATTGGAGAAAATTTCTTTGCCAATCACAATACTGTAATTCTGGATGGGGCAAAGGTTACATTCGGGAAAAATGTTTTTATTGCCCCGGACTGCGGGTTTCACACAGCAGGTCATCCCATTGATTATGAAAGAAGAAACCGGGGATTGGAGTATGCATATCCGATTACCGTAGGAGATAATGTATGGATAGGCGCAGGTGTCCAGGTTATGCCCGGAGTGACCATTGGAAGCAATGTTGTAATTGGCGGCGGCAGCGTTGTTGTAAAGGATATTCCGGATAATTCCGTAGCTGTTGGAAATCCCTGCAGAGTGATTCGTCCCATTACAGAAGAGGACAGGAAAACCAGCTGGGACAGATAATTTCCGGCTGGAAAGGGGGATAAGATGACACTTAGAGAATATGATGCTTCTGACTGCGGCGAGCTGGCTGACTTGTTTTATCAGACCGTTCACAGTGTCAATGCCAGAGATTATACAAAGGAGCAGTTGGATGTCTGGGCAACAGGAACGGTTGATTTGCAGGCGTGGAATCAGTCGTTTCTGGAACATATTACAATGATTGCAGTGGAGAACGGAGAAATCGTCGGATTTGGAGATATCGCCCCTGATGGATACCTTGACCGGCTGTATGTTCATCGTGATTATCAGAGAAAAGGAATTGCTTCTGCAGTCTGCGATCAATTGGAAAAAGCGGTTTCTGCAGACAGGATAACAACTCATGCCTCCATAACAGCAAAACCGTTTTTTTGAAAAAAGGGGATACAGAATGGTAAAGGAACAGCAGGTCAGCAGAAAGGGAATTTTACTGACAAATTATGTGATGGAGAAAATAATAGACAGGAAAGGAAATGAATCATGGAAGAGAGAGCAAGAAAAATCATAAAAGCCTGTATGCAGGAAAAAAGCAAAAATCCCGCAGATATTTTCTGCAGGATTGCCCGGCAGGATTTTATCCGGATCCATGGTCCGGAGCATCATGTGCTGGACGGAGCAGCATTGCTGACTGCCTATGCAAATGCAGGCGGAGAACTTGATTTGGAGGCAGGACTTAAGGAGCTGATGAGGAGGGGATTGCAGATGCCGGGAGCAACCTGCGGTATGTGGGGGATCTGCGGAGCTGTAAGTTCCATGGGAGCAGCCTTGTCTATTATTGATGGAACAGGTCCATTGAGCGCGGATGATTCCTGGGGAAAACATATGGGTTTTACGTCAGATGCACTTCGCAGCCTGAGTCAGGTTGGAGGTCCCAGATGCTGCAAAAGAGATGCTTTTTTGAGCTTTCAGAAGGCTGTTGCCTATATGAATGAGAATTACAATGCAGGTCTGGAGCTGGGAGAAATTCAATGTGGTTTCAGTGACCGGAATGAGCAGTGTATCAAAGAAAGATGTCCGTTTCATAAAAAGGAAAAGAAAAAAGCAGCATTTATTTGCGTACATAATTCCTGCAGAAGCCAGATAGCAGAAGCTCTGGGAAAGCATTTTGCATCTGATGTATTTGAAAGCTATTCCGCCGGTACAGAAACGAAGGAGCAAATCAATCAGGATGCAGTTCGTCTGATGAAAAAACGGTATGGAATCGATATGGAAGAGAACCAGTATTCAAAACGAATCAATCAGATTCCTGAGCCCGATATTGCCATATCTATGGGCTGCAATGTGGAATGTCCGTTTATTGGAAGACCTTTTGACGAGAATTGGGGGCTTGAGGATCCGACGGGAAAGAGCGATGACGAGTTTGAAAAAGTTATTGATAAAATAGAAGAAAATATTCTGAAATTAAAAGAGAGGTTAGGGAAAGACGTTGAAGAATGCAGATCAGCAAAGGAGCGGAATGTTTGAAGATATCGGTCAGCAGAAGCTCTGGGAAAGCATAGAAAGGATTTCCAGGGGGTGGTCGTCAGATGAGAAATATTTCATTCGCACCAGAGACGGAAGGTCACTGCTGCTTCGATGCTTTGACATCGAAAAATATGAGGCAAAGAAAAAAGAGTATGAAATGATAAAAAGGTGTTCTCAGCTGGGATTTTTGATGTCAGAGCCTGTTGATTTTGGAATCTGCAATCAAGGGGAAAATGCATTTATGCTGCTTACATGGGTGGAGGGAGAGGATCTGGAGCAGGTATTGCCCGGATTACCCGCTGAGAAGCAATATATGCTTGGAAGGAAAGCGGGAGTGATTTTAAAGAAAATCCATTCTCTTTCAGTGGAACAGGCGGATATTCCCCAGGATACAAAAAAGGAAAAGAAATTAGCTCAGCTTTCCAGGTATGAGCAGTCACAGGTTCGCATGGAACAGGATGAGGCAGTGATTGATTATATCAGACAGAATATAGATCAGATATGGAAGGAAAAGCCGGTATATCTCCATGGAGATTTCCATCCGGGAAATATCATCTGCACCGGTGATGGTTCGATTGGTATTATTGATTTTAACCGCTGGGAGGCGGGGGATCCTTATGAGGAATTTTATAAGCTGGAGAGCTTTGGCACAGAGCTTAGCATTCCCTACTGCATCGGTCAGATAGACGCATATTTTGAGGATCATATTCCAGAGGCATTTTGGGCAGCTCATGCGGTGTATACTGCTCATGCATCGCTGCATTCGATTGCATGGGCGGAAAAGTTTGGCCGGCAGGATGTAGACAGAATGAAGGAGCGATGCCGCCGGATATGGAGAGATTATAATGGTTTTGCTTCAAACAAGCCAGGCTGGTATACTGAGAACTATAAGGCATGCGTGAAGAATCCGCAGCATAGATCCACAGCGGACAGATGAAAACAGGAACCGTTCAGCTGTGCACGAACGGCATAGCGTCGGATGGTTGGACAGATGTTTCTGATTTTAGGACGGAATTTTGTACAGGAGAAGGAAAGAGAGAATGAATTCAGTGAAAAAAGATACAGCGTACTATCATCTTCCCGGCTTGTTCGAGTTTTATGAGCTGTACTCGGTGTTTTTGCCTCTGTTTCGCGAACACCGGGAATATTTTTATGACTGGTGCGAAATTGGCTCTGTTTATGGAGCGCCGGCGGAATGCACCTGGGGAGGCGGAAGAGTGGGAGGCGGTGACCGAAAGCCGGAGGAGGTTCTTGCTCTGATGGAGGAGTATGGGATTTCGGCCAGACTGACCTTCAGTAACTCTTTGCTTGGCACAGAGCATCTTTCTGATCCTCTGTGCAATGCTCTCTGCGCCCTTTTTGAGAAAGAAGGGGGACAGCAAAACGGAGTGATTGTACATTCGGATTTGCTTTTGTCCTATTTAAAAGCGAATTACCCCGGCCTTTATTTTGTTTCTTCCACAACGAAGGTTCTGACGGATTTCGATCAGTTTCTGAAGGAAGTAAACCGGGAGGATTTTCTTTATGCAGTTCCGGATTTTAGGCTGAATAAGGCTTTTGACAAGTGGAGAACTCTTTCGGAAAATCAGAAAGAGAAGGTGGAATTTCTGTGCAATGAATGCTGCTGGTTTGGATGCCGGGACAGGAAACGCTGCTATGAGGCTGTAAGCAGGAGAAACCTGGGAGAAAATATGCCGGAACACCGCTGCTCGGCGCCCGATGCGAAGGATGGATATCGTTTTTCCAGGGCAATGACCAATCCGGGATTTATCCGGACAGAAGATATAAAAGAAGTTTATCTGCCTATGGGGTTTTCTAATTTTAAAATTGAAGGGAGGGGGCTGGGAAGCGCTCTGATTCTGGAATTTTTGCTCTACTACATGACGAAGCCGGAGTATCAGCTCCATGTGAGGGAAAGCATCTACCTGGATAATATGCTGGATTTATTCTAAAGTGACTAATAAAGCAGGAAAAAACAGGAAAAGATTGTCACTCCAATGATTTACACAATCAATATAAAGTGTTATATTATGAACAGAAACCATAAAAATGTTCAAAAACGAGGGGGAAGTTATGATTACCAGAGAGAACACCAAAACCATCTACGATCTGGTGTGCAGCGCAGGAGACAGCCATGGAGACCACGTATTTTTACGCTATGAAGACAATGATGTAATTTATGAAGTAACATACCGTCAGTTTGTGGCTGACTGTATGGCAGTAGCCGCATGGGCCCAGGAGAAGAGCCGTGAACTGGGACATCCGGTGCGGGTAGGCCTTTTAGGTGGAAGCGGCCATCACTATCTGGCTGTGATGCTGGGTGTTATGTCCAGCGGCAGTGTGATTATTCCGATGGATGTTCAGATGGATGCAGATACCTTCTGTGACTGTGTCAGCAGATCAGATGAGGATGTGCTGTTCTATGACTGGGACTTCAGAACCCTGGCAGAAGAGGCAGGCAGCCGCTGTCCGGCTCTGGAGGAATGCATTTCCTTTCAGCACGGAAGACATGTGGCCTGCTCTGACAACATTCTGAAGAATTATGCAGGAAGACAGGTGGAGAATCTGGCGAAGCCGGAGGAGTGTGCAATGATTCTTTTCACTTCCGGAACAACAGGAAGAGGAAAGGGTGTTATGCTGTCCCATGGAAACCTGATTGATAATGTGTTCTGTACCACAGATACAGAGCATCCGGAAAATGAGATTTATCTGAATGTCCTTCCCATGCATCATGTATTTTGCATTAACGGAGATGTTCTGATTGTGATTCGTTACGGAAGTACCCTGTGCCTGAACCGGGATATGACAAAGCTGGCTGCTCATATTCTTCTGTTTGAGCCGACGGTGATGCGTATGGTGCCTATGATGGCAAAGGGACTTTACAACAGAATTGCGATTATGAGCCGGCAGCAGCCTGGAAAATCTCTTTTCCAGATTAAGGAAGAGGTGTTGGGAAAACGTCTGCATAAGGTAGTCAGCGGAGGCGGATATCTGGCTCCGGAGCTGGCTGAAAATTACAGACGCCTGGGAATTTCTATTGCTCAGGGATACGGTATGTCTGAGTGTTCTCCAAAGATTTCCGCCCCTGACTGGAACCGTCCGGATAAGGTGGCCAGTGTGGGAAAAATAGTAGAGGGCTGTCAGGTGAGAATTGTGGACGAAGAGATCCAGGTAAAGAGTCCGTCTGTTATGATGGGATATTACAAGGAGCCGGATAAGACAGCAGAGGCAATAACAGAGGACGGATGGCTTCGTACCGGAGATATCGGCCATCTGGATGAAGAAGGATTTTTGTATCTGACCGGCCGGAAAAAGAACCTGATCATTTTAAGCAACGGAGAAAATGTTGCGCCTGAGCAGCTGGAGAATCTGTTTGAGGATGAGCGCCTGATTGAGGATATTCTGGTCTTTGGTGAGGATGATGCGATCTGCGCGGAGGTTTATCCGAATTTTAAATATGCAGAGGCAGCCAATATCAGCGATATTGAAGGAACGGTTCAGGAGATTATTAAAAAGCACAATCAGAATCTTCCGTCCTACAAGAGGATTATGCAGTGCCGGATCCGGGAGGTTCCGTTTGCAAAAACCTCTTCCAAGAAGATTATCCGAAATCAGTATTTTACAAAGAAGAAAGAAGAAAAGGAGCAGGAGGCTCAGGTTCGCCGTCCGGAAACAGAGTTTCAGGAGAAGCTCTATACCTGTGTATCCAACGTGCTTGGACACAGCCGTTTCGGTATTGACACAGAGCTTTATGAGGCCGGCCTGGATTCCATGGGCAGTGTGCTTCTGCTGACGGATCTTTACAATGATTTGAAGATTTCCATTACTCTGGACGAACTGATGAGCCATGCATCCATTCTGAAGCTGGAAGAAGTGGCAAAAGAGAAGGAAGGCCAGGGACGTACCGATTATTCCTGGAGACCCAAGTATCCTCTGACCGGTGTGCAGATGTTCTTTGCCTATGTAATGCGGGGCAATACAACAGCCAATCTGCCCTTCTTCTACCGGTTAGACCCCAGGGTGGATCTGCGTCTTCTGAAACGCTCTGTAGAGCAGGTGTTTGAGCTGCATCCTGAGCTGAAGGATGTGATCCAGTTTGATCAGGAGACAGGCGCCTATATGAACTTCCGTGACGACTGGAAAGAGGTCGATATTCCCATTCATCATCTGACGGATGCCCAGTGGGAGGAGGAGAAAAAAGGACTTCTGCGTCCGTATACCTATGGACCGGGAGAGCCTCTTTATCACATTGCCCTGTATCAGACAGAGACAGAAAAATATTTCTTCATGGATGTTGCCCACATTATGGGAGACGGCATGACGATGAATGTACTGTTTGAGGATATCAATGCTCTCTATGCCGGAAAGGCTGCAATTCCGTCAGAATACACCTTTTACGAGTATATTCTGGATGAGAAAAAGCGGGATGAAGAAGGCGGAAGAGAAGAAAATATCCGGTATTTCACAGAGCAGATGAAGGATCTGAGAATCCGCAGAAGTATTCTGACGAAAAAAGAAAACAGAGGGCTTGATTTTGGAGTAAATGCAGCGCTGCGCAGCCGGTTTGAGAAGATTAGCCGGAAAAAGCTGACAGCATTCTGCCACGAGAACGGGGTATCAGAAAATGTGGTATTCCTGACTGCATACAATTACTGCATCAGCCTGTTTTCCAATGAGAAGGATACTGTCAGCACATCTATCCACAGCGGAAGAACAGACAGCCGCTGGAACCGCCTGGCAGGTCCGCTGTTCAGAACCTATTATTTCCGGTATACGGAAAATAAAGAGGAAACCGTGGAAGAGATGCTGAAACGATCCGGCCGTCAGATTATGGCAACCATGCGGTGCTATATGTCCAATCTCCATGCGGACGAGATGTTCTTCCAGTATCAGGGAGATATTTTAAATATCAATACCATTGGCGGTTATCCGGCAGAGCGCCAGAGAATCCAGCTGGATTCCCTGCCATTCCACCTGCAGGTATTTTCTGATGACAGAGGATATTATTATGAGCTGCGTTACTGGGAGAACCGGTTTGACAGACAGCAGCTGCAGGTATTTATGACTGCTGTGGAATGTGTGGCAGAAGCAATGATGGATGAACATTTTGCAAGACGTCTGAAACGTCATCTGCCGGATGAACTTTTCCCCAAGCACTATTTTGTGGAGGCAGGAATTGTTAACTGGGAGGCAGGAAGCCGCCTGATCACCGATGTAACAGCAGAGACGAAGGTAAAGGCTTATGTGCTGGATGAAAACTGCAGAAAGAAACCGTTTGGCGGATGGGGAACCCTGTATATTATGGATCACAAGCCGGCTGACTGTGTGGATCAGATTACCAATCCTTATGGGCCGGGTGTTCTTTACCAGACATCACGTACAGCGCGGATTCTGCCTGACGGATCCATTCATATGCTGGAGCAGGGCGGAAGGATTATTATGACAGAAAGTCTGACCGGACGTCATTTCCTGGATTTATACCGTCTGGAAGATACTGCATGCCAGTATCCGGGCGTAGAGCGGGCAGAGGCCTATGTGGAATACGGCGCAGGAAATACCATGGTTCTGACTCTGGATGTATACGGAAAGAATCAGCCGAATGCAGAACTGCTTCAGAAATATCTGACTGAGCGGTGCGAGAAACCTCTGATTCCTGCAGTGATTCATTGTATGGATTGTGAAACAAAATAAAATATTGTAAGAGGACTGTTACAAATCCTCCTGTTTTCCGTTATATATAGTTGCGGATCTTGGCGAAACTTGGCGATGGAATTTCGTTGCCAGGGGACAAACTAAGCGGCTATAATACAAATTATAACAAGGAAACAGGAGGATTTTGTGTTGAACGAATTAAATGTGGCGATTGCAGAGGATAATCCGCAGATGATGAATCTGCTGAATGATATGCTGGAGCAGGAAAGCGGTTTTCGCGTGATAGCGAAAGCAGATAACGGGGAAGATGCCTATGAAATGATTATGAAAACCAACCCGGATCTGGTGCTGATGGATGTGATTATGCCGAAGCTGGACGGGATTTCTGTGATGGAACGGGTGAAAAAGGAACGGGCGGGAAAACCGGTGCCGTCTTTTATTATGGTGACAGCAGCCGGAAGCGAGCAGATTGCATCGGATGCCTTTCAGCTTGGAGCCAGCTATTATATTATGAAACCCTTTAACAAGGATGTGGTGATGGATAAAATCCGGCGGGTATGCGGTGAAGGAACTTCCATGCCGGGAGGAGAATTGAAGCAGGTAAAGCCTTATGTGGATAAGGAGGAGTATATGCGGCAGAATCTGGAGCATGATGTTACCAGACTGCTTCATGAAATCGGGATTCCTGCTCATATTAAAGGCTACCAGTATCTGAGGGATGCGATTGAAATATCAGTTGAGGAAGAGGACATGCTGATTTCCGTAACCAAGGTTCTTTATCCGGCCATAGCCAAGCGTCATAATACAACGTCAAGCCGTGTGGAGCGGGCAATCCGTCATGCGATAGAAGTGGCGTGGAGCCGCGGAAGACTGGATACCATTCATGAACTTTTTGGATATACTGTCAGTAATGGGAAGGGAAAACCGACAAATTCTGAATTTATTGCGCTGATTTCGGATAAAATACGACTGGATTACAAAAGAATCTAGAAAGGTTCCGATTTTTCTCAGAATATACTTCCTAAATCTGTCTAAATATTGTATACTATACAGTAATGAGAGTCTGCAGGGACGGGCTGATATTATAGGAGGGGTTTGTAGATGAAAAATATTTTGTTTGTAGCATCTGAGGCTGTACCTTTTATTAAAACGGGCGGTTTGGCCGATGTAGCGGGATCTCTTCCCAAGTGTTTTGACAAACAGTATTTTGATGTGAGGGTAATGATTCCCAAATACCTGTGTATTAATGAAAAGTGGCGCAACGAGATGACTTATGTGAATCATTTTTACATGGATTATCTTGGACAGAGCCGCTATGTAGGCATTATGCAGTATGTCTATGACGGAATTACCTTTTATTTTATTGACAATGAAGCTTATTTTAATGGAGCGAAGCCTTACGGTGACTGGTATTACGACCTGGAGAAGTTCTCCTTCTTCTGTAATGCAGCACTGTCAGCACTGCCTGTGATTGGATTTAAGCCGGATGTGGTTCACTGTCATGACTGGCAGACCGGTCTGATCCCCGTTTACTTAAAAGACAGATTCCGGGGCGGAGAATTCTTCTCCAATATGAAATCCGTTATGACCATTCATAACCTGAAATTCCAGGGTGTATGGGATGTTAAGACGATTCAGAGATTTTCCATGCTGCCGGATTACTATTTCACCCCGGACAAGCTGGAGGCATACAAGGACGGCAATATGTTAAAGGGCGGTATCGTATTTGCAGATGCAGTGACCACAGTAAGCCAGACTTATGCAGAAGAGATTAAGATGCCGTTTTACGGAGAGGGACTGGATGGTCTGATGCGGGCAAGATCCAACAGTCTTCGCGGTATTGTCAATGGAATTGACTACAATGAATTCAACCCGGCTACGGATACCATGATTGCCCAGACTTATGATGCCAGAACGTTCCGCAAGGAAAAAGTGAAAAATAAGAGAGCGCTTCAGGAGCAGCTGGGACTTCCGGTGGATGACAAGAAATTCATGGTAGGAATCGTTTCCCGTCTGACGGATCAGAAGGGACTGGATCTGATTCAGGCTGTGATGGATGAGCTTTGTGCAGAGGATATCCAGCTGGTTGTTCTGGGAACCGGCGATGAACAGTATGAAAATATGTTCCGCCACTATGACTGGAAATATCATGATCGGGTATCTGCCCAGATTTATTATTCAAATGAACTGTCTCATAAGATCTATGCAGGCTGCGATGCATTCCTGATGCCGTCTCTGTTTGAGCCGTGCGGACTGAGCCAGCTGATGGCTCTGCGTTACGGTACGGTTCCGATTGTTCGTGAGACGGGCGGTCTGAAGGATACGGTAGAGCCTTATAATGAGTATGAAGGCAAGGGTACCGGATTCTCATTTGCAAATTACAATGCTCATGAGATGCTGGATACGGTAAATTATGCTAAGTATATTTACTATAATAAGAAACGCGAGTGGAACAAGATTATTGATCGGGCCATGGCTGCAGATTTCTCCTGGAATACCTCTGCGAAGAAGTATCAGGAGCTGTATGACTGGCTGATTGGTTATTAAAAAAGAGGCGAAGGATGCATGAGCTTTTGGGATAAACTGCTGAGTAATGAGGTTCTGATCAGTGCCCTGGTGGGATGGACTGTGGCGCAGCTTTTGAAAACAATTTTTGATTTTGCTCTGAACAGAAGCTTTTCCGCAGAGCGACTGGTTGGTTCTGGAGGTATGCCCAGCTCCCATTCATCGACAGTATGTGCGCTGACAACGTCCGCAGCTGTATGCTACGGAGTGGAATCCTTTGAGTTTGCGATTTGTTTTGTACTGGCAGCAGTAGTTATGTATGATGCCATTGGTGTCCGTCAGGAGACAGGAAAGCAGGCAAAACTTCTGAATCTGATTATGGATCAGGATTTTTTTCGCCTGGATGATGAACATTTTCAGATACGTTTAAAGGAATTAGTAGGGCACACTCCCCTTCAGGTTTTTGCAGGAGCCGTACTGGGAATCCTTCTGGCGCTGACGATTCACCAGATGTACAGATAGGAAAAACGGTGGTTCAGCGAATTTTCGTCATTTTCTGACAAAACCTGTTATAAAATAACAAATACTGCGTTAATATAATTGACCTGTCGGGGAATCCGGCAGGTCAATTATGGTTTTATACCATAGGAAGGTTCGGCTATGACAGAAAAACACTCCGCGGGGAACGGCGTGCGTCGGAAGCGAAGCTGGTCACAGAAACGAGTTTGCCGTGATCGGAGCAGAACTGATCATAGAGACGATCTTGTCGTGGTCAGAGCAGTATTTATATCAGGGAAAGCAGGGGGAGAAGGAAACGTGAAAAAAGAAAAGGAATATGTATGGGAATTTAAAGGAAAGCTGATTCATCTGTATGAAAGGGATATTTATTATATCCATTTAGAAGAACGGAATATTTATGTGCATACACATAACAGAACATATCCGATAGGAAAATGTATGCAGGAGGAGGAAGAATATTTGAAGGAGATGCCGGTACTGAGAACTCACTATTCTTATCTGATACATATGAAGTATCTGGAAGCACTGAGCAGTACTGAGGCGATTCTCAGGAACGGAGATCGGGTGCCTGTTAGTGCCAGCAGAAAAAAACAGGTACTGGAGGCTGTGAGAGCATATTTTTATGAAACAAAAAAATGCAGAAAAACAGGGCAAAACGGTATGGAAACGGTATAATTTGGAAAAAGTATTGAAGAGAGAAATTTCCTGTGCTAGGATGGGCAGGTCTGATTCGAAGAAGAAAGCGCAGTCCGGTATGGTTTGACGGAGCGTTTGTTTTTTAGAAACAGCATATGGTATGGAAGGTGTTTTTTCTCCGGCATCATTCTGTCTGCCGGAATATCTTATCTAAAGAAGACCTGTACAGGAACGGGAAACTTCTGTCTGATTTTCAAAGAAAATGGTAAATGGGAATTTTCAAGGCATAGTGGCTGTCAGAGTGCAGTGCCTGAATCAGAACGGTCAGTTTATGCAGTATCTAAACAAAGAGGTATTTGTGTATTCTGTATGCCTTGAAATCCCGAAGTACTAATTTAAAAAAAATGAAAAAAGTTGTTGACATTTGTCCGGAGGTTTGGTATTATATAACTCGCCGCTGAAAACGGCGGCAGCGAACTTTAAAAAGTTCGAAAGAAAAATAAAAAAGTTGTTGACAAACAAAAGCAACTGTGATATACTTAAAAAGTTGCTTCTGAAAACAAGCAACAACATGAACCTTGAAAATGAAAAATTGAACAGTGTTTAAAACCCTGAAAATTCTAATA
>OHGK01000531.1_pt1 | contig 25782 bp, 15 predicted proteins | sample 1567671 | NCBI WGS metagenome assembly OHGK01 (sample SAMEA3879577, study PRJEB24766) | human gut metagenome | biome: human-associated habitat; feature: feces | place: USA | collected 1985/1987 | reverse complement strand
CCGTATTCTTTTCTTTCCACAGCTGTGGAAAGAAAAGAATACGGCAGTGGAAAGATTAGCATTTAGGATAGAAAAGGATAACTCCCAATGAGTCTGTCCTTAGTTCTTGGCAGGCAAAGAAACAGAAGCCTCCAATATCGGGGAGACAGACTCCCAAACCTGAGCATCGATACTCTGCATTCCTTGCACAGAAGGATGCCCCCATTGTTTATCAATGTCGTGCAAACGAATATTCTCGATGCCATAGTGCCGGCAAATTTCATCCATGGAATCAGTTACCTCTTCGGATAATTCTGAATTGGTAATATTATAAATCCTGGCCGCAGGATAGAGCTGCTTGAGAGATGCAAGCAGATAGCAAAAGGCAGGACGGAAGCTATACAAATCGGCTTTCGTCCAGCCATCATATTGGTATGCGCCAATGGGAGCACCTGCCCAACTGTCATTGGTACCGCCAAAAACAAGGATTATGTCGGGGGTGCCGAGGTTGTGAATACGGGTGATAAAAGAACGGTCGGAGTAATCGGCTTTCTCGTAACCGGTATGACAGACGGTGGAGCCGGAATAGGAATTGTTGCGTTCCAACTGAAAGCCGTGCTCATGGATGAAACGGTACCACCAGGTTTCCTCCACCTTTGTCACATCATTCTCTTTCTTTTCGCCGGGAACTCCATACCAGCAGAGATTGGCGGCAGGAGAGACATGACCGTAAAAAGTGGAATAGGAATCGCCAAGAATAGAAACTTTCTTTTGAGCAAACACCCCTGATATAAGGGTCAGGGAAAAAACAACCAGAAAAAACAAGGATTTGCAGTTCATAATAGATAGATTTTTATGTCGTATGCCGCAAAGTTATAAAGTTTGTCCCGGTTTGACGGCAAGAAACCGTAGTTTTTTTTGCCATAGCCCGCTTATATGAAAGCCCCTCTACCATCGGATTCCCACAAAAAAAGGAAATGCCGGATTGATAGAGGGGCGAGAGAATGAAGATGAGAAAGAGTATATTTTACTCCCGCCCTCCACCAAGGGCTTGATAGAGGTTGATGATACCTTGTATTTCATCAAAGCGGTCGGCTACCTGTGTCAGTTGGGCAGAGAGTAGCCCCTGCTGGGCAGTGAGCACTTCCAAATAGGTGGAAGTGCCGTGTTGCATCAGTAACCGGGTGCTGCGGACGGTAGTTTCCAGTGAAGTTATCTGCCTTGCGCGGAGCTCCGTCTTTCCACGGGCTACCTGCACTTGGGTCAGAGCATTGTTCACTTCGCTACCGGCATTGAGCAAAGCTTGCTGAAAAGCGAGCCTGGCTTCTTCCTGCTGTGCTTTGGCTATCTTGAGCTGTGCCACGTTCAGCCCTTTGTTGAACAAGGGTTGTGTCAGCGAACCGATGGCGGAGAAGAGTAGTTTTCCTGGATTGACAATCATGCTTCCTGCCGAGTTGGTCCAGCCAGCTGTACCGCTCAAGGTGATGGAGGGGTAGAAAGCAGAACGGGCGGCATTGGTGCTGTAGAAAGCGGATGCCAGCGAGAGTTCGGCACTTTTCACATCGGGACGGCGGGAAAGCAGTTGCAGAGGTACGCCCACCGCAAGTTCCTGCGGGAACTCCTGCCCCGCCAACCGGCCACGCTCAATGGTGCCCGGAACATCGTCCAACAGAATGGAGAGACTGTTCTCCACTTCCTTTACCTGCTGCCGGAGGTCGAGCAGCGAAGCTTCCACCTGACGACAGTTGGCTTTGGATTGCGAGACACTCGCCTCGTTCGTCATGCCTGCAGCCATCATGGCTCGCATGGTGCGTACACTTTCGCGCCAACTGGCGGCTGTTTCTTCGGAAATGCGGTATTGCTCGTCGAGCATCAGCAAGGTGTAGTACAGATTGGCCACATTAGCTATCAGCGAAGTGCTGACGGCTTGTTCGTACTCCAAGCTTTGAAGGTAGAGCGCTTTGGAACGGCGTTTGGCATTGGTCAACTTACCAAAAATATCAACTTCCCAACTTGCCGAGGCAATGCCGGAATAGGTCCACGAGCCTTTGGAATTGTCGAAACTGCTGACGCCACCCTGCGGAGTGAGCATAAACGAAGGCAGGTACGAAAGTTTGGCCGACATCAGCGTGGCTTCCGCCTCCTTGATACGTTGCCGGGCGGAAAGCAGGTCGGTGTTGCCTTGCAAGGCTTGCTCGATGAGCGACTGTAATTGCGGGTCCGTAAAAAGCTCGCGCCAGGAAAGGGAAGCGATGGAGGCAGTGTCTGATGCCACAAACAGACTCAGGCTATCCAGACTTTGCCCATCCAAATCGTGTCCATAAAGTCCATCGGTCGTGATGTCCTCCGGGCGCTGGTATTTGGTATAGATGCCGCAACTGGTCAGTACCAAGCCGACGACAGCTAATAATATGAATTGTTTCTTCATTATTTTTTTATGTTAGTTACGCGATAATGTACTAATGTGATTCTTCTATCTCCTTCCGGCTTACTTTCATCTCTTCCTCAATCTGCCAGTCGCTCGTCGGGACGGATTGGGCAGGACGAAGCCGCTCCTGCAACCACTGGAAACTGATGAACAAGACAGGAACAATGAACAGCAGCGCCAATGTGCCGATGAACATACCACCGACAACACCCGTACCCAATGAACGGTTACCGTTGGCTCCGACACCCGTGGCAACCACCAAGGGGAAAAGGCCGAAAATCATCGTCAGTACCGTCATCAGGATGGGACGGAAACGCGCCTTTGCCGCACTGACGGCAGAAGCAATCAGCCCCATTCCCGCTTTACGGCGCTCGGCGGCATACTCCGTCAACAGAATAGCAGTCTTTGCCAACAGACCTATCAGCATGATAAGTCCCGTCTGCAAATAGATATTATTCTCCAACCCGGCTATCCTGGCAAAAAGGAACGACCCCATTAGGCCCGCAGGAACGGCCAGGATAACGGCAAACGGAATCAGAAAGCTCTCGTAAAGCGCACTCAGAATCAAGTAAATCATCAAGATACAGATACCGAAGATGATGACTGTAGTACCACTCTGCTGGCTTTCCTCGCGGGTGATGCCACCAAAGTCATAGCCATATCCCTTCGGCAAGGCTATCTCCGCCGTTTCTTGTACGGCACGGATGGCGTCACCGGTACTGTATCCCTCAGCAGGCATGGCATTCACGGCAATGGAGTTGAACATGTTGAAGCGGCTCAAGGACTCGGCACCGTAGGAACGGGTCAGCGTAACGAACTGGCTCAACGGAGCCATCTCACCGTTGGACATGCGCACAAAGGCATTGTTCAGTGAAGCCTCATCCAAACGGAACTTCGGGTCGGCCTGAATCATTACCTTGTAAACTTTGGAGAAACGGTTGAAGTTGGAGACATATTGCCCGCCATAATAGCCCGACAGTGTGGACAACACCTGGTCGGGAGTAATCCCGGCACGTTTGCACTTGGAAGCATCCACCTCGACGGTCCACTGCGGATAGCGTACATCGAACGTGGAGTATGCCATCGAAATTTCCGGACGCTGGTTCAGTGCCGCCAGATACTGCTGGGTGGTCTGGAAGAAGGTGTTCATATCCCCTCCCTGCTTGTCCTGCACATTCAAGTCCAGCGCATTACCCATACCATAGCCCGGAATCATACCCGGAGCAATGGCAAAGACTGTAGCATCCTTAATATCCGCCGTGCGAGCGTATATCTGGTTGACGACTGCCTGCACCTGGTCTTCCTTTGCCGTACGCTCGTCCCAAGGTTTCAGCTTCACGATAATCATACCGAAAGAATTTCCCTGCCCGGACAGCAGACCATAACCGGCAACTTTCTGCAAGTGCAATTTCTGAGGAAGGTCTTCCAGACGCTTCTCCACGCGGTCTATAATGTCATTTGTCGTCTTGAGCGAGCTACCCGGAGCGGTGCTAACGTTGACAAACAACGTTCCTTGGTCCTCGTCGGGCACCAGTCCGGTCTTGGTGGTATTCATCAGGAATACCAGCAGCACCACCGAAAGTGCCAGCAACGACCATCCCAGCCAGCGGCGCTTGATGAACAGCAACACTATCTTCTTATACTTCTCGACCACCGCCTCGAAAGCCGTGTTGAATGCCTTGCGGAAGCGCGAAGCAAAATTATTCTTCTCCGTTCCGTCCTCATTGATATAAGGCTTCAGCAGCAAGGCACAAAGTGCGGGACTGAGTGTCAACGCATTAATCGCCGAAATACCAACGGCCACCGCCATCGTCAACCCAAACTGGGTATAGAACGTACCGGAAGTCCCTCCCATGAACGATACCGGAATAAACACCGCCATAAACACCAGTGAAGAAGTGATAACCGCGTTGCTGATGCCCTTCATCGCATCGATACTTGCCATATAGGAGGACTTATAGCCCACATCAAACCGTGCCTGCACCGCCTCCACCACGACAATGGCGTCATCCACCACCGTACCAATCACCAATACCAGCGCAAACAGCGTAATCAGGTTGATACTGAATCCGGCAACGGACATGAAAGCAAACGTACCAATCAGTGAAACAACGATACCTACCAGCGGAATCAGCGTAGAGCGGATGTCTTGCAAAAAGACATAAACCACCAGGATAACCAGGATAATAGCCTCAATCAGCGTTTTCACCACTTCGTGGATAGAGGCGAAGAGGAAATCGTTGCTGGACATCATCTGGGTAAGCTCCACGCCTTTCGGCAAGTCCTTGCGTGCTTCTTCAAGGAGCCGGTCAATCTGCCGGTTCACTTCCGTGGCATTGGAGCCCGCGGTCTGGAACACCATGCAGGAGATACCGGGATGTCCATCCATGGTACCTTTGTAGGCATAACTGTCCTTACCCAGCTCTATATCGGCGATGTCCTTCAGTTTCAGCACCTCGCCGTCTTCGGTAGAACGGATGACGATGTCGCCGAACTCCTCAGGAGTAATGAGGCGTCCCGTATATTTCATGGTATATTGATACGTCTCATCCGAGTTCTCACCAAACGACCCGGTGGCCGATTCGATATTCTGCTCTGCCAGCACAGCCGTCACATCCGAAGGTATCAGCTTGTACTGCGCCATGACATCCGGTTTCATCCAGATACGCATGCTGTAGTCACCACCCATAATCATCATATCGCCCACACCGGAGATACGGAGAATCTGCGGCTTCAGGTTGATACTGATATAGTTGGCAAGAAAGTTCTCGTCATAGCTGTCATCAGGGCTATATAAAGAGAACATCTGTAAGATACTGGTCTGCCGCTTGCTGGTGGTGACACCCACCTGGGTTACTTCGGCAGGAAGCTGCCCCGTAGCTTTGGACACACGGTTCTGCACATTGACCGCCGCCATGTCCGGGTCTGTACCCTGCTTGAAGTAAACAGTAATGGAAACCGACCCTGCATTGCTGGCGGTAGAAGTCATGTAAGTCATGTCCTCCACACCGTTGATGGCCTCTTCCAACGGAGCGATAACACTTTTCTGAAGGGTTTCCGCACTGGCACCATAGTAAGTGGTGCTCACCATGATGGTGGGCGGCGCAATGTCGGGATATTGCTCAACGGGCAAGGTGAACAATCCGATGATGCCCAGAATGACAATCGTAATGGAGATGACTGCCGAAAAAACGGGGCGTTCTATAAAAGTTCTGAGGTTCATATTCTATCGGTTAAAAATTATCATTCATTCGTTTTGGGTTGGACGGAGGTACCTTCACGCAGCAAACCCACGCCTTCGGCCACAATTGTGTCCCCCACTTTCAAGCCACTCTCTACGATATATTCCTGACCTCCATTCACACGGGTCACTTGCACGGGAACTGATTGCGCCTTGCCGTCAACTACCTTATATACATAGACCTTGTCCTGTACTTCGTAAGTGGCACTCTGGGGAACAACGATGCAGTTCTCTTTCCGTACCGGGATGATGACGTTGCCCGAACCGCCACTGGTCAGCAATCCCTCTTTATTGGGGAACACGGCACGCAGACTGACTGTACCCGTAGAGGTATCAATTACACCACTGATAGTTTCTATCTTACCTTCTTGCGGATAGACAGAACGGTCATTGAGCTGTAATTCGATAGAGTCCATCTCTGCCAGCGCCTTATCCTTGGAGCCGTAGCGGCGGGTGAGGTCAAGCAACTGATTCTCTGTCATGGAGAAATAGACATACATATTAGAATTATCGGATACGGTCGTCAGTGGTTTGGGCAAACTGGCGCTGACCAACGTCCCCACCCTATAAGGGAGCGTACCTACCATTCCATCTGCCGGACTCTTCACTTCTGTATAAGAGAGGTTATTGGCGGCATTCACCTGCTGCGCCTCGGCTTGGGCCAACTGGGCTTTCGCTGTCAGCAGGCTGTTGTAGGAAGTCTTTAAGTCAAACTCGGAAATCACCTTCTGGGCATAAAGCTCCTTCTTGCTGTCATATGTCAGTTGCGAAGTGGCCACGCCGGCACGGGCAGCTTCCACATTGGCTTCTGCTGTGCGCAAGGCTGCCAGATAGGGCACCTGGTCGATAATAAACAAGACTTGCCCCCGACGCACGGTCTGTCCTTCCTCCACACAAAGTTTGGTGAGTGTACCGGACACCTGCGGATAGATGTCAATGTCCTGCCGTCCGCGGATGGCTGCGGAATAAATTGTCTGCAGTTCTTTGTCGGTAGTCGAAATAGTCATCACCTGATATTCCGACTGGGGTTGCACGACAGGCGCGCTGCCGCAGGCTGCCAGTGTTGCACTACAGATGACGGTCATCATCTGTTTCATCATACTCTTTTTTGTTATCATACTTTTTATCTTAAAAAAATAATACGTCGGCTTTCTCTTTCATTTTTTAAGCCGGCAGCAAAGGTATGCCGTTTTTGAACAACCATTTGTTTCATTGAAGGTACACGACTGTTCATTTTCGGAACATGCCATTTAACAATCCAAAAAGAACTCGTACCTTTGTAACCGCAAATCATAAGCAATCTAACATATGAACCCATTACTGACTACCAAACAAGAAACGTTCAGAGCCGGAACAGACAAGCTGGAATTCTTCCGGGAACGTCTTCTGAAAATGAACAATGGAGCACTGATGTTCTGCACCCGTGGAGAAGCAAATATCACAATAGATTTAAGAAAATATCATATTGTACCCAATACGCACATTACGCTGCTTCCAAGTTCCATTATTTCACTGACAAGTGCGAGTAAAGATTTCCTGGTGGACTTCTTTGCCTATTCCGAGACAATGTTCAAGACGGCATGCTTCCGTTTAGAGCCGCCCTTCATACATTTTATAAAAGAGAATGCATGCTATACGCATACCGAAGACGAACCGGTTCGTGCTATCACAGGACTCATCACGGCAAGCAATGCCATCTACCGCGATTCTGAAAATCTGTATCGCGAAGCCATTGCACAAAACCTGCTGCAAATTTTCTTTCTCGACACCTACGACAAGGTTCAACGTTACTTTACGGAAGAGCAAATCAATGGCAGTAACCGGAAAGAAGAATTGTTCAAAAAGTTTATAAATCTGGTACATACGTACTGTGCTACCCAGCGGGATGTCGTTTTTTATGCTGACCAACTCTGCATTTCGACCCGCTACCTATCTGCCATCACCAAACAAGTGGCGGAAAATTCTGCCAAAGAAATCATTGACGAAAACCTGATATTGGAACTGAAAATGGCACTGCAATCCACCGGCATGTCACTGAAAGAGATTGCCGACAAATATCGTTTTCCCGACCAGTCTTTCTTCGGACGATATTTCAAGAAACACACGGGAATGTCACCCAAGGAGTACAGAGCAAAGAAGAACTGAGGTATGAGCATGCATTTATCCCCTTCTCCTCTGCCTCTTTAGTATTTTTTTAGTATATTTGTCAGACACTAATTTAATCAGTTCAATACCATGAGAAAACTTACACACATGCTCCTTGCAGGCACTCTCATCCTGGCCTGCTCTTCATGCGGAGTAGAAACAACAGCCAACTATCAAGTCATTCCCCTGCCCCAGGAGGTTGCCTTGAGTCAGGAATCCCCCTTCAACCTGAATGACGGTACCATCATCGCCTACCCCGAACACAATGAACTTTTGAAACGCAATGCCGAGTTTTTGGCCGAATACATCAGCCAGTCCACCGGCCACACCCTCCAGACAGAAGCCCTTGCCCCGGGGAGCGAAGCGCCCAAAGGCGCCATCACATTGGGACTGGATCCGGCCATCAGCAACCGGGAAGGCTATGTGCTGACCGTCAAAGCCGACCGGGTGACCCTAAACGGACAGACCGAGAACGGGGTGTTCTACGGTATACAAACCCTGCGTAAATCAATCCCCGCCGAAACCAAAGCCACCTCTATCCTATTGCCTGCCGGCAGCATCCAGGATGAACCCCGCTTCAGCTACCGGGGCATGCACCTCGATGTGGGCCGCCACTTCTTTCCCATTGAGTTCGTAAAAAAATACATAGACTTGCTGGCACTTCACAATATGAATACCTTCCACTGGCACCTCACCGAAGACCAAGGCTGGAGAATAGAAATAAAGAAGTATCCCAAGCTGACGGAAATTGGCGCCTGGCGCGACCGTACCGTTATCGGCCGGAACACCGAAGAGTATGACAACACCCGGTATGGCGGTTTCTATACGCAGGAGCAAGCCAAAGAAATCGTAAAATATGCCGGGGAGCGCTATATCACGGTCATCCCCGAAGTAGACCTGCCCGGACACATGCTTGCCGCACTGGCCGCCTATCCCGAAATGGGATGTACCGGTGGACCGTATGAAGTGTGCCCACGTTGGGGCGTATTCGAAGATGTGCTGTGCATCGGCAACGAAAAGTCCATGCAGTTCCTCGAAGATGTCATGGCCGAAATCATTGACATATTCCCTTCCAAATACATCCACATCGGCGGTGACGAAGCTCCCCGCACCCGTTGGGAAAAGTGTCCCAAATGCCAGGCACGTATCAGAACCGAAAAATTGAAAGCCGACAAGAACCATACTGCCGAAGACCGTCTGCAGAGCTATTGTATGACACGTATCGAAAAGCTCCTCAACAGTAAAGGACGCCAGATTATCGGCTGGGATGAGATTCTGGAAGGCGACGTCGCCCCCAACGCAACTGTTATGTCATGGCGTGGCTCGGCAGGAGGAATCAAGGCGGCCCAACTGGGACACGACGTGATAATGACACCCAATGACTATTGCTACTTTGATTATTACCAAAGTGAGGATACCCGGCACGAACCATTTGCCATCGGAGGCTTTGTCCCATTGGAGAAAGTATACAGTCTGAATCCTACCGCCTCACTGACCGAAGAACAAGCCAAGCACATACTCGGCACACAAGCCAACCTTTGGACAGAATACATCCCGACCAGCGAACAGGTAGAGTATATGGTTCTCCCCCGTATGGCCGCCCTTGCCGAAGTACAATGGACACAACTGGAAAAGAAAGATTATACAAACTTCACTACCCGACTGGCCGGACTCATCGGCCTCTACCGGAGAGACGGGCTCAACTACCGGGAACCCTTCCGACAGCAGGCAGACTCCACAGCGACCGAGAAGAAGTAATCAGAACTGGAAATAGATAAACGGCTGTATCTCCGAACTTTTCATCTGAATGACCAGATAGATTACAGCAAGCATCAGTACCGCCTTTCCCAACAAGGGGAGGCGGATTACTGTTTTTGTGCAAGCACGTTCCCAACTGTCGGGCACAAAATGCAGCAGATAGCCCAATGCCATCAGTGCAAACACTTCCCAATAACCCTCTACCAGCTGCGGGAAGAGTTGCGGACGGAAAGTAGTGAATATCTGCTTCAGCATATCCATTGATGTGGAGAACTCCGCATTACGGAAGAATATCCAGCAGAAACAAACAAAATGGAAAGTGACAAGCACTCCGAAGAAGCGGTGGATGCCATGGCTCTCCGTCCCCTTCTTACGCCCGGTAAGCGTCATCCAGAACTTATGGGCTGCAAGCGCAACGCCATGCATCATTCCCCAAAGTACAAAATTCCACGAAGCGCCATGCCACAAGCCGCCCAGGAACATGGTAATGATGAGATTGGCATATTGGCGGATTTTCCCCTTCCGGTTGCCTCCCAAAGAAATATAAAGGTAATCGCGCAACCAGCTGGAAAGCGAAATATGCCACCGCCTCCAAAATTCCGTAATGGAAGCGGACTTATAAGGGGAATCGAAATTGATATTGAAATGGAAGCCCAGCAACAAGGCAATGCCGATAGCCATATCACTGTAACCGGAGAAGTCGCAATAAATCTGCAAGGCATAGCCATAAACACCTATCAGATTCTCCACCCCCGAATAAAGAGTAGGATTATCAAAAATACGCTCTACAAAGTTAACGCTGATATAGTCCGATATAACCGCTTTCTTGAAGAGCCCACTCACGATGAGGAAGATTCCACGTCCGAACATCTCATTGGAGACAAACAGCGGGCGGCGGATTTGCGGAATGAAATCACGGGCACGTACAATAGGACCCGCCACCAACTGGGGAAAGAAAGAAACATAAAAAGCATAATCCAACAAACTGGTCAGAGGCGTTATCTGGCGACGGTACACATCTATCGTATAGCTCAACGACTGAAAAGTGAAAAAAGAGATGCCCACCGGAAGGAAAATATCCATTGTCGTGAACGTGCCTCCCGTCAGCGAGGCAAAAGTTTCGCCCAGAAAATTGGTGTACTTGAAGTAACACAACAATCCCAAATTGATGAACAGACTCAACACAACCCATGCCTTACGTAGCCAGGGAATAGCCTCGCGTGCCATCAAGCGTGCAATGAAAAAGTCACAGACCGTCACCAGTCCAAGCAGGAAGAAATAAGTGCCACTACTTTTATAATAGAAGTAATAGGAAAACAAGGTGACAAACAGCAAACGCGCCGTCGTCCGGCGTTGCAACAACAGATAAACCAATATAAAAGCGACAAACAGCCAGAGGAAAATACCACTGCTGAATATCATCGGGGCTTGCGGGTCATAAGTGAAGACATCGCGCAAACGGTCCAAGTCTATATTCAATCCGGATAAAAATTCGTCAATATTCCACATAATCGTTATAAGCTTTTAACAAGGCCTGGTAGAACAGCTCGCCTTGCAGGCGGTAACCGTCCGGCAAATAGTGTACATGGTCCGGACGCATCAATCCGGCTTCCTGCCAGTTGAGGCAGGCACGGTGGGTACCGCCAAGTATTTCGTACATGTCCCATACCGCCAATCCGTTTTCATCGGCATAGCGGCGGATGGTCTGCACGGCAACGGCAGTACGCGGATTAATCTTATAGGTCCGACGACGGCGACGCTGCCGGAAACTCTCGTAAGAGCCCGGAGGAGTGGTCATCAACATCGGTACATTCGGCAGTTTCTCGCGAAGCATGCGTACAAGGTCGTCCATCTGGCGATAGTGCAGCATTGTATTGTAACGGCGGTTATGGCTTTCGTTCGTCCCGAAGGAAAGAATAAGCAGGTCGGGATGCAGAGCCGCAATATCAGCAATACGGTCCGGACGGGTGAAAGTAGTACAAAATGCACCGTTGATACCTACATCGGTATAAGAGACTGCCCCGAAAGTGTCCTGCATCAACGCACCGATGGTACGGGGGAAGATATGGCCGCGTATATGGCTGTCGCCCACATGTACGATGCGAAGCGTATCAGCGGAAGCGCCCAGCCGAGACAGACGCAACTTCTCCCAGAAAGGATTAAGAATACCCAGACTGTCGGTAAGTACATTCTCCTTCATTTGCCGGAATGCGGCGGGAAAAGTTATCAAAGGGACAGACACCGTATCCGTACGTTGGGAATAGAGGCAGAGAGTATCACAATCCGCTCCACTGGCATGACACGAAAGGCTGCCTGGCAGTATGTCCTGTGCATGGAGCGGCCGTATCGCCGCAATCAGCACCAGCACCGCGCAGCAAATCGTACATCGTAAATCGTACAATCGTGAATCCTCCTTATGGCTCCTCTTCATAGTAGGCCCTCCTTCTGTCATACTGTTCCTTGCCATAAATCAAAGACTCATAAAGTAATCCCGCAAGATGCTTTCCACCACGGAAGTTGATGTGCGTATAATCATAATTGGCCAATGACGGCTTGGCATGCACCATGTCTGCCATACTGCCTTCCCCACCCATAGCCTCGAACATGTTCCAGAAAGCGACAGCCTCATCCGCCGCCAAATTCTGTTGATAACGAACCAGATTCTTGATGCCAGGCATGGTACGCAGCTCCCCTTCTTCGGTCTTATAGTCCCTATCGCCCACGCTGACTATGAGGATGGCTGCTTGCGGAAAGGCCTCCTTGAGATGCTGCACCGTTGTCTGCATGCCGGCAATGTACTTGTCGTAATTCCGTCCGCGCTCTGTAGCCACATTCAGTCCGTACTGCAGGATTATCAAATCGTAAGGACGCTGTTCATTGAACTCACGCATCATCCACACGGGAACAGAGCGGAGGGAAAGGCCGGAGCTGCCACGCAGTGAGAAGTTATCCAGCACAATGCCGGAAGTACCGTCCATGGCAAGGCCATAAAACAAGGTGGAGTCCGCACTTTCCACCGTCCAACGGACAGAACCGATATTTCCCTCTACCGTCATCTCCTGCAAATCATCAATCGGCTCAAAAGTCTCGGTAGTTGCTTCGCCACGATTGACGCGGACAGAAAGGGTGGTTGTGCCACGGTTATAGAAAAAAATACTGGCACGCTGGCAAGTATCCAGACGGGAGGCATAGTTCTTCTGCCCCCGCAGTTCCACATAAGCACCGGTATTCGGAATAAAGTAATGTCCGGAGACTCCCAGCTTGCTACGGTCAAAGAACACGGAGTCCATGACAGAATGACTCTGCCATCCGCTGAAGGAATGACGCACTGTAGGACGGAAGCCACTGGTCATGGACGTAATGGTGACAAAACCTACTCCGCAACCGCCATATTTCTGCTGAAGCATCTCGCGTAAATCAGCCGTCAGAATATCCGCTTCGATAAAGGAGTCGCCGAAGTAGGCGATACGAACCGGACGGGGTGCTTTGGCAAGCTCGTCGAGCGCCTGATAGAACCGCGTCATGCCACGCATGGTAGAATCGCTGTAATCTTCAATGCACGTCATGCCCGCACGGCAGGTGTCCACAAAGGCGGGCTTCACCTTCGGGGGCGGAGGCAGCAGGCTGTCCGGCTCACTCACCGGCTTGGAAGGACGACGCACGTCCCCCAAGATATCCACACGCCTCAGCACACGGCCACCCATCGTAATACTTGGCAACAGATGCATCAGCAACAATGCACCCCATACGATAAACGCCAACAGACCCGTATATTTCAATGAATTCTTTTCCATACCTAATGTGGCCGCAAAGATATAGATATAGGTTGAAAAAATCTCTCCGGACAAAAAAGAATTATCCCCAAAGAAACAAGATTTTTTCTCCAGGGATAACGGTTATAGACAGAGCAGACCCGATTAAATGGTCTGTTCGATATTCCAAACAAAAGCACGGAGTCCGAGTTGCTCGGTCTCCTTGTCCATCCGGTGGAGCGCTTCGAGCAACGGAGCCACCTTAGCCTCATCTATGATAGTGATGATGGCGGAACACATACTGGGCCAGGCATGGCTGCCATAGTGCGGTTCCCCCGTCTTACTGCCACGCCCCTGTACTTGCTGCCAATAGCTGAAGCCGCGGCAGTTGTGGCGGTCAAGCAATGCCATGATACGTTCAAAGAACGCTTGGTCGAATGTTATAAATACTGATTTCACGCTATATAATGTTTAGTGATTAATGTTTAATGATTAACGGATAATGATTAATCATTGTTTACGTGGTTTCGTCATCTTCTCCTTATGCAACTGGTAATAATCATTCAGCTCACGGTCTTTCTTAATCTTCTTACGCGTGCGGCGGATACCAACACCTGCAAACGAGCAATAGAGTACGGGGACAAGAATCAATGTCAGAATGGTAGATACCGTCAGACCGCCAATTACGGCAACACCCAACGGACGCCACATCTCGGCACCTTCACCCTGCCCTACAGCCATCGGCACCATACCGAGGATAGTGGTCAGTGTAGTCATTAATACCGGACGCAAACGGCTGCGGCCTGCCGTGACTACAGAGTGAAGCACCGCTTGACCACGTTCGCGGCAAAGCGTGATGTAGTCTATGAGTACGATACCGTTCTTCACCACAATACCAATCAACATGATTCCACCCAAAAGCGACATCACATTCAAATTGGTTCCCGTAAAGAATAATGCCATCAACACACCGCTGAATGCAAATGGAATGGAAAACATGATGATGAACGGATAACTCAAAGACTCAAACTGAGCTGCCATCACAATGAATACGAGAATAACAATCAATACAGCCAGCGTTCCCAAGTCGGAGAATGAATCCTGTTGGTCCTCATACGAACCCGAAATCTGGATAGAAACACCACTTGGTAGGTCCATCTTATCAATTATAGCATTACCATCGGCCACCACATCGCCCAAAGGTGCTCCCGAAATAACCGCAGATACAGTAACAATACGCTCACGGTCTTTACGTTCGATAGTAGGAGGAGCAGAACGCTCGACTACTTTGCCGAGGTCTTTCACGCGGATACCCTCACCGGAAGGCGTATAAATAAGGATGTTCTCCAAATCTTCAATCTTTGTACGGAATTCGGGAGCGTAACGCACACGGATGTCGTACTCGTCACCATCTTCGCGATAATAAGATGCCAAAGCACCATTTACACGATTACGCAGATAGTTGGAGGCAGTAGAAAGATTCAAGCCATGCAATGCCAGCTTCTCACGGTCAAAGTCCACCTGATATTCGGGCTGATAATCCTGACGGCTGATGTTCACTTCACTCACACCTTTCACCTGCAACAATTTCTCTTTCAGTTCGGCTGACACTTTGTCCGTAGCGGTGAAGTCGTAACCATAAACCTCAAAGTCGGCACTTGCCTGGGCGCTCATGCCGCCTGTGCTACCGCCCAGAATAACCTGCGCCTTGTCCAATTCAGGATACCCCTTCAAGTCCTCACGCATTTCGTCGCAAACGGTTTCCAGTGTCACGTCACGGTCTCCCGGACTCACCAGACTGATATTGAAACTAATGATATGACTACCGTTGTCCTGCATGGAAGCAAACGTATTGTCAGAGTCCGCCTGCCCCACAGTGTAGTTGCAAACTTTCATCATATCTCCGTAGCGCGTCATCCACTTGTTTGTCAGTTCCGAAGCCAATGCTTCCGCACGCTCCACACGGGCCCCGATGGGCAACTGAAGGTTGATACCGATGCGGCTATTGTCTGCTGCCGGGAAGAACTCGGTACCGATGTACTTGGCACAGAACAGACTTGCCACAAAGAATGCGGCACAGCCTGCCATAACCGTCAGACGATGGCGCACAGCCCAGTTCAACCGGTTCTGATACCACACGTCAAGACCGTCCAGCGCACGCTGAATCGGCGTATAGAGCGTAAGGAACATCTTACTCTGCTTTTTCTGCAAACGCAGAAGCTGCGCACACATCATCGGGGTGAATGACAAGGCTGAAACTGTGGAAACCGTCATAATCACACACATCATCCATCCCAACTGACGGAATAACACACCGGACATACCACTTACCATCGTCAATGGGAAGAATACCGCAATCATAGTCAGCGTAGATGCAATTACGGAGATGGCCACCTCGTTCGTGGCATGTATCGCTGCCTGCTTCGGTTCGGAACCCCGTTCAATATGGGTCGTTACATTCTCGAGTACCACAATGGCGTCGTCCACCACGTTACCAATAGCAATAGAGAGACAAGAGAGCGAGATGATATTCAGTGAACCGCCGTCGATGATACCCAGATAGATGAACGAGGCAACCAGTGACATCGGTATGGTGATACAGATGATGACCGTGGCACGCCAACGCCCCAAAAAAACGAACACCACCAAGATAACGAACAGCATAGCGTACATAATGGTTTCCTCCAAGCTGTCTATCGTATTCAAGATGTTATCGGAAGTATTGACAATGATCCCCAGCTTCACATCGCTCGGCAGTGACTTCTGCAACTGTGGCAACATATCAATTACCTTCTGCGAAATGGCTACAGAATTGGCACCCGATTGTTTCTGCACCACAATCATAGCGCCCTGCACACCGTTGCTATACGTCTTCTGTGCACGTTCCTCCACAGAGTCCACAACTTTTGCCACATCGCGCAGATAGACGGAAGCACCGTTGTGCGTACCTACCACGATGTTCTCCATCTCTTTGGGATCCTTGAACTCACCTTCCACACGCAGCGAATAGGTATTGCTACCCACATCGAACGTACCGCCCGGCGTATTCCGGTTTTCGGCACTGATAATAGAGCTGATAGTTTCTACAGAAAGGTTGTAGGCATCCAGTTTATTGGGGTCGCAATATACATTGACCTCACGCTTGGGGGCACCCGAAATGGACACCGTACCCACACCGGGCACACGCGCCAAGGGATTCGCCACGTTGTCATCCAATATTTTGTAAAGAGCCGGCTGGCTCTCCTCCGCCTGCACGGAGAGCAGCAGGATAGGAATCATGTCCGTACTGAACTTGAAGATGATGGGAGTTTCGACCTCATCGGGCAGCATGGAGCTCACCATGTCCAGTTTATCACGCACGTCGTTCGTCAGCACGTCTATGTCATATCCATACTCAAACTCCAGCGTAATCACGGAAATATTCTCCGACGAACGGGAAGTGATATGCTTCAAGTTGCTGACCGAATTCAGCACGTTTTCCAACGGACGGGTCACGTTATTCTCGATGTCCGAGGCACTGGCACCCTGATAGGTCGTCATCACCATAATGGTGTTGGTCTCGATGTCCGGATAAAGGTCTACCGGCAATTTCGACAGAGAGAACAGACCAAATATAGCCACTGCCAGGAAGCAGAGCGAGGTCATAATCGGTTTCTTAACCGCTCCTTCGTATAAACTCATAAGATTAATTCTTTAATTTGCCAATGTGCTAATATGCTAATTGGCTGCGCAATGTAGCTACATCGGCACATTAGCATATTATCACATTACCACATTACCATATTATTTTTCTACCTCGACTTCCACACCATCGGCTAATTTAGACTGCCCAGCAATAACAACTTGAGAGTTATTGTCTACACCGGAAATCAACTCATACTCCGTATCCATACGACGGCCAAGCTCTACCTTATTATAAGACACCTTGCCGTCCTTGTAGACATAGACATAGCGGTCGCCTGAACCGGCACGCTTCACAATGGCCAGGTCGGGAACAACCACGTGGTCCTGTGTTCCGAAGTTCAGCGTGGCGCGGGCAAACATTCCCGGACGTACGCGCTGATCACGGTTGACAAGCTGTATCTCTACCGGGAAAGTACGGGTAGCCGGGTCGATGGTAGGATAAACAAGGCTGATTTTGCCTTCGAACTCCTCGTCACCATAGACATCTACTTTCACGGATACGGGAGCGCCCTTCTTCACTTTGGTAAAGTAGCCTTCGGATACGTTGATGTATAGTTTTACCGGAGTGATTTGCTCCACTACCAGTACCGGTTCTCCACCGCTATACATATCTCCGTTATCGTAATTGCGTGCCGTCACCACCCCGTTAATGGGACTGAGCAACGAGGTGTTCTCCAAGAGATTCTTATAGGAAGTCTCACGGATGTCGAGATTCATCTTGGCGGTATCCCACTCCGACTTGGAGGCACCGCCTACCTTATACAACTCGTCAATACGCTTGAACTCTATCTGCTGGTTGTCCAACTGATATTTTATCTGCTTCAGATTGGCAGCATCCATGCTGACCAGCTTCTGGCCTTTCGACACGCGGTCGCCCACCTCCACAAAAATGCGGTCTATACGCACCGGAGAAGAGGGAGCAATATTGTTTTTTACTTCGGCTTCCACCGTAGCGGTGTATTCCTGAATCTGTTCCACGGGACGGGACGACACCTCGGCCAGTTTCACCCTCGGCTTTTCGTCCACCTTCTCAGCAGCAGCTTTATCACTACCTCCGCTACATGCCCCCAACATGGCAACAACCAGCAGGGCCATCCATTGAAAACCTTTTTTCATATCGTTGTTCTTATTTCTATTCTTCATTCTTAGTTCTTCATTCTTCGTTCTCTGCAATATAATCCTTTCCCAGCACTTGGTCAAGGTCAGCCTTCGCTACCAGATAATCATAGATGGACTGATTGTAAGTCAGTTCGGCCTCCGTAAGCTGCACTTGTGATGTGTTCAGTTCCAACACCGTACCTTTGCCTACCTCATAGCGTTTACCGGCAATCTGCACAGCTTTCTGTGCCTGCATCACATTCTCGCGGTTGCTGACAACCTGCTCGGAACTGGCAGCCATGTTGTTCTGGTAGCTGGTAATCTGCATGTTCAGCTTTCGCTCTGTGTCCAGACGGTTCTGCTCCAACTGACGTATCTGAATACGGTTGGACTTGAGCTTGGTGAAATTGCTTGCCTTATACAAAGGAATACTCAGCGTAAACATCAGTGCGGAACTTCCGCTCCAATTATAATCGAGGATGTTCCAATCCTCGTTGTAGAGTGACTGGTACTGGTAAGAATAGTTCATACCCAAAGTAGGCATGAAGTTGGTACGGAGTGACTTGATGTTCTGATTGAGCATCTTCCGGTTCAAGTCCAACTGCTTCATCGTCGTATTATTGTTCAGATTGGCAGCGGGCTGATTCAGTTCATTGGCAAACAGCTCCGTCTCATAGTTGCCGAGATTGTCGGCAATCTCTATATCCACATCGGCCGTTACCCCCATCAGTACCTTCAACTGCAACTTGGACAACGTCACGGCATTACCCGCCGAAATCACATTCGGCTTAATGCTGCGCATCTGCACCTCGGCACTGATTTTATCGAACTCACTGACGGCACCCTGCTGATACTTGGCATTGACAATGTTGTAGTTGTCTTCCGCCAGCTTATAGCTCTTCTGCAACACATCGTAGGAGTCTTGCGTCAGCATCAGCTGATAGTAACCCTTAGTTACCTGGTTCACCAAGTCCAGCTTAGAAGCCCGTGACTTTTCCACAGCCAGTTCAATGTCTGTCTTCGTCATCGACATGGCCTTATATACGCTAGGGGCGAATATGGGCAAACTGATATTCAGCACCCCGCTTACCGTATTCGAATTGTCCATACCCATCTTGAACGACTGTCCGCCAAGATTCATCTGTGCCGCACTGATGGTATGATTCCACGTACCGTCAATGCTTGCCTGCGGAAGCAAGTTCTGCCAGGTCTCCTTGTGAGTCACTTTCTTCAAAGCAATTTCTTCCTCCGCCACCTTTATGGTAGGATTGTCGCTTAAAGCAATCTCCAAGGCACGGTCAAGGGTCAGGGTCAGGGTATCCTTTGCCTCTTGTGCGCGCACATAGCCGCCGGCATACAGCACAGCAACTGCCAACAGTAGTGCTCTTCCTACCCAAAATCTCTGCATCTTCATAAATCAAAAATAGATTATTTATTAAAACTACTCCTTCGTTTCATCCGGCTTTACCTGATTCTTGCGATATTCGCAGATAAAGTCCTCCAGGACACGGGCACCCTTCTCCGTAGAGATACCGCGCAAGAAAGTGAACATGATAGATTCGTACACTTCAAGGAAAGAATACTCATTGCAGATGTCCGAATTCATCAGCAAATCGAGCTGGTCGCGCACGAGCAGATTGATAATGGCGAAATTCACATCATCACGAAAAATGCCTTGCTTCACGCCCTCTTTGAAGAAGTTCACTGTATCTTCCGAGCTCCGGTTCCGATTGTTCTTCATCAACTGATAAGCCTTGGGATATTTCTTGATATCCTCAAAAAACTTCTTGTTCGTGGCATGAAAACGCTCTATGCTCCACTGATAACATCTCAACAAAACTTCCAATACGTTACTGGAAGTCTCTATTACTCCTTTCACAAAAATATCACCATCCTTCTGGGACTTCAGGATACATTCTTCCAACAAGGTTTCCTTGTCCGGAAAAACTTCGTAGAGAGTGCGCTTAGAGATACCCAAAGATGCGGCAATCTCATCCATCGTGATACTTTTTATTCCATTTGTTGTAAATAATTCTACGGCGGCCAGAATGATACGTTCCCTCAGTTCCACCCGTGATGTTGAATGCTTCGTGTGTTCGCCCATTTTTCTTCCCTTTCTAAACTAAAACTATTTTTATTCATTATCGGAATAAAACGGGACAAATATAGAAAGAAAACTCAATTCGCCAATTAAGTTTCCTTTCTTATTGTTAACAGATTAATAATTATTATGTTTCTGGCAGATTTATTGGGAAGTTCCTAATAATCAAACTTTGTCCGGTTGAGGAAAGCGACTGTCTTATGGATTTCCTTATACATCACGATGTCTTCCTTCACAAAAGGGACTTCCTTGCGATATTCGTGCAGGAAACGCTCCAGAACGGGAGAAGTCTTTGCCGGACGGCGGAAGTCGATGCCTTGAGCGGCATTCATCAGTTCGATGGCAAGGATATGCTCCAGATTGTCCATAATGCGATAAAGCTTAGTAGCTGCATTGGCACCCATGCTGACATGGTCTTCCTGCCCGTTGGAGGAAACGATGGAGTCGCTGCTGGCGGCATAGCAGTACATCTTATTCTGGCTTACCATAGACGCGGCAGCATATTGCGGAATCATGAAACCGGAGTTCAGACCGGGATTGGCCACAAGGAATTCCGGAAGTCCACGCAGCCCCATGATAAGCTGGGCGATGCGCCGCTCGGATATATTGCCCAGCTCTGCCAGGGCAATGCCGAGAAAGTCGTAGGAAATGGCAAGCGGCTGGCCGTGGAAGTTACCGCCCGAGATGATACGGTCCTCATCGGGGAAGATGGTGGGATTGTCCGTCACAGAATTGATTTCCGTCAGCAGGACGGAAGCCACGTAACGGATGGCGTCTTTCGTGGCCCCATGCACCTGAGGGATGCAACGGAACGAATAAGGGTCTTGTACATGCTGCTTGGGACGGGCTATCAGCTCGCTGCCTTCCAATAGTTTGCGGAAGTTGGCACCCGTTTCTATCTGGCCCTTGTGTGGACGAATCTGCTGGATACAGTCCATAAACGGATCTATACGCCCGTCGAAAGCTTCCAGGGAGAGGGCGGCAATCAAGTCGGCTTTCTTGGAGAGACGGAAGGCTTTGAGAAGAGCAAAGACACCGTTGGCACTCATAAACTGGGTGCCGTTGAGTAATGCCAATCCCTCTTTACTCATCAGCTTCACCGGTTCCCAACCGAACTCGTCGAGCACACTGATAGCCTCGCGCTTCTTTCCTTTATAATAGACATCGCCCACACCGATAAGCGGCAGGAAGAGGTTGGCCAGAGGAGCCAGGTCGCCGGAGGCGCCCAGTGAGCCACGGTCATAAACGATAGGCATCACGTCGTTATTGAAGAAATCGAGGATGCGCTGCACGGTGATGACCTGCACACCGCTATGCCCCAAAGAGAGAGCATGCGCCTTGAGCAACATCATCAGTTTGATGATGACCGGGCGTATCTCCTCGCCCACACTGCAAGCATGGCTCTTGATGAGATTTTCCTGCAAGGTGCCCAGCTCGTCCGACGAAATGCTCTTACTGCACAACGAGCCGAAACCGGTGGTAATGCCATACAAGGGTTCTTCCGACTCCGCAATCTTCTTGTCCAGATAATCGCGGCACTTCTGTATCCGCAGCTTGGCTTCCGGAGCCAGCTCCAGTTTCAGATTTTCATTGATGATACGTTCGATGAGGTCGAAGGTCAACTCACCGGAACCTACATAATAGACATTGTTCATACTTTCAGCTCTTGATTGATTTCGTCCAACAATTCCTTTTCTTTCGCACAAGCCAAGTGTTCCAATTCGTCGGCTTCACTTTGGAGCTTGGACACAAACTCCTTGTCCTTCAGCGAACCCAGGTTGATGCGTACATTCATCAGTGCGCCCAGCACAGCCGAACGGGCAGACATCATGGCCACACAAGCATCCGTAACGGCATTGCGGTTGCCCAGGCGAGCTACATCCATGATAACCGTCATCAGCTCATACGCATTGCGTGCCACCTGCATGGGAACAAGGGCGGCAAACTTGGTAGCCGCCTGGATGGCAGTACTGCGCGCCGCCTTTTCCTCATCCGTAGCTTTCGGCATCTTGAAGCAGGCAAACACCTTGTCGTAGGCTTCAGAGTCGCGGTCTATATCTTCTACAAAAGCCCCCTTTTGCTGCAAGGCAACTCCGGAGATATGGCGCATCAGCTCTTCGTGAAGTTCATAACCTTTCTTACCGATGGTGAGGTTAGCAACCATAGCGGCAAGAGCAGAAGCAATAGCACCGTTCAAAGCGGCAATACTACCGCCACCGGGGACGGGATCGCTACCCGCCACTTTATTCAAAAATTCCTTTACTGTCAAATCAACTAACATGATATTAAATATTAAAGATTAAGGATTAAGAGGGGATATCAGCACTTCTTAAAGTACAGGATAAAGCACTCCCCCCTTTATGGTGGTATTGACACAATTCATACCTACATAATAAGGTAAAAAGTGATAATTATCCGTATTGAGCACTACGAAGTCTCCTTTCTTGCCCACCTCGATACTACCAATGCTGTCCGCACGGTTCAGAGCGGCCGCACCGTTCAAGGTCAGAGCAGTGATGGCCTCTTCAATACTCATTTTCATATAAATGCACGCCAAGGCAAATGTCAGGGGGATGGAACCGGAGAAACAACTGCCCGGATTGAGGTCGGTGGCAAGGGCCACGGCACAACCAGCATCAATCATTTCGCGCCCACGAGCATAGGGTTCCTTCAAAGCAAAGGCTGTCAGCGGAAGAAGGGTCGCCACAACTCCCTTGTCGGCCATGGCGCGGATGTCCGCATCCGAAGCATGCAGCAGATGGCCGGCAGAGACGGCAGAAAGTTCAGCAGCCAGTCCGGCACCCCCTAATGGTACAATCTCGTCGGCATGGAGTTTCAAGACAAGTCCCATTTCCTTGGCTGCCAGCAAAAGGCGACGGGACTGCTCGATGGAGAAAACGCCCTGCTCACAGAAGACATCGCAGAACTCTGCCAAATTATTATGAACCACTACGGGCATCACTTCGCGGATAATGTAGTCCACGTACTCGTCCGTCTGTCCGTTGTATTCTGCAGGCACAGCATGTGCACCGAGAAAAGTGGAGACAACGTCTACACGCTTGTGCTCGTCATTATTAAGGCTACGCATCACCCGAAGCTGCAGGAGCTCGGTTTCCTTGTCCAGACCGTAGCCGCTCTTTCCCTCTACGGTAGTCACTCCCATAGCACTCATCTGCTTCAGAAAGCCCTCCGCCTTGCTGCGCAGCTGGATGAAATTACATGCACGGGTAACTTTCACCGTACTCACGATGCCTCCTCCACGTTCCATGATGGACATGTAACTCTCTCCCTTCAAACGCCAGGAGAACTCCTCGGCACGCTCGCCACCAAACACAAAATGTGTGTGTGAGTCCACAAAGCCGGGTAGCAGACACTTGCCGCGGGCATTGTAATGCCAGTAGTGCTGATAATAGCCGTCACGCTCCTCTCCACGGTTAGGTCCGACGTAGGTGATGATGCCATCGGTCACTTCCACCGTAGCATTGTCGATGATGCTCAGTTGCTCCATCTCCTTGCCGCAACGGGCAGAAAAGCCGAGGGGGGTCACTACACGGGTATTGAATATAATAAGGTTTTCTGTCATAAAGCCTCTCTCCTAACCCCTCCCCCGTAGGGAGGGGAATTAAGTTAGTACTATTTAATTCGGTTACATTCGTGCTTCTAAGACTTGCTCCATGGAGAAGTTCTCCAATCCCAGATAGTAGGACGCTGTATCTATCAAGGCCTCCATCGGCACCAGACCGATAATCTCACTGCCCACAATACTGACGCCGTAGCGGCGGGCTTCCACACGCACCAGTTCGAAAGCACGGTAGAGGGCGGTGCGGTATAGTCCGTCATGTTGATGGATACCTGCGTGATGCCGCGGTCCTTCAACTCCACTCCCATTGCCTTGCAATAACGCAGTCCTCCGCCGATGAAACGGATTTTCTTAGCGATGTCATGGGCTATCTCCAGACTGGGGGTATTGAGGTTGATGTTATAAGCCACCAAAGGCATGCGGGCACCGATAGCCACTGTGCCTGCGGTGGGATGACGTTCGGCCAGTCCGAAGTCGGGATGCCATTCCGGTTGCTTTATCTTCTCGGCCATACCTTCGAACTCCCCTTTACGGACAGCAGCCAAATTCTCCCGATGAGGGGCAGAAGCAGACTTTTCATATAAGAAGACGGGAAGACTGTAACGTTTTGCAACCTCCTTGCCCACTTCTTTGGAGAGGGCAACGGCTTCTTCCATCGTCACATTCCGGATGGGGATAAAAGGTACTACATCTACAGCACCCATACGAGGATGCTGTCCCTGATGGTGATTGAGGTCTATCAGCTCTACCGCCACGCCGATAGCTTCGAGCACAGCATCACGAAGCGGTTCCGGCTCGCCCACTACGGTCACCACAAGGCGGTTGTGGTCTTCATCGTTACTGTAATCCAACAGTTTCACACCTTGTTTGCCCCGAAAAGGAGCTACTATCTTATCTATCTTCTGCAAATCGCGCCCTTCGCTGAAATTGGGGACGCATTCCATAATCTTATTCATAATGCTCTTTAAAAAAAATATATATACTCTGATTTTTCAGACGCAGATGACGTGGATTCTTTTTATCGGAATACAGAGACGTCGGGATTCTTTTGAAAGAAAAAATCCGCGTTATCCGCGTCTAAAAAATGAAATCATCACTTTACTTACTCCTTCACCACTTTCTGCACCAACTTCTCATCAGCCACATACGGCATCGTGATATAATAGCCGTCTGCATGCGTACGGTTAAACTCCTCGCTCGTCTCCATGGCATGCGGATTGCGTGCCCACGAACGGCGGGCCACACCACCCATCACATCCCACAACATAGCGGAACGCAGGATTTCGTCTACCCGCTCACTGCCGTCGCACACCATGCCGAAACCGCCGTTGATGGCTTTTCCGACACCTACGCCACCTCCATTGTGCAAGGCCACCAAGCTCATGCCACGCGCACAGTTTCCAGCAAAACACTGCACCGCCATATCTGCCATGACATTACTGCCGTCCTTGATATTGGATGTTTCACGGAATGGAGAGTCTGTACCGCTGACATCGTGATGGTCGCGTCCCAACATAATGGGGCCGACCTCTCCCTTACGCACCATTTCATTGAAGCGCAAAGCTATATTCATACGTCCCACGGCATCCTGATAAAGAATACGAGCCTGCGTGCCTACCACCAAGTTGTTTTTCTCCGCATCACGAATCCAATTATAGTTATCCAAATCTTGCCCGCGACGTGTAGGGTCGATACATTCCATCGCCGCACGGTCGGTCTTCACCAAGTCTTCATGTTTTCCACTGAGGCACACCCAGCGGAACGGACCATAACCATAATCAAACAGTTCCGGTCCCATTATGTCTTCCACATAGCTGGGAAAGATGAAGCCGTTCTTATCATCTCCGTCCCGAGCAATTTCGCTCACGCCGGCATCGTAGACGGCTTTCATGAAGGAGTTCCCATAATCGAAGAAGTACGTGCCGTGTTCCACCAGCCTTTTTATAGCCTTGAAATGACGCTCCAAGGAAGCATCCACCAGACACCGGAACTTCGACGGATTCTCGTGCAGCATAT
>OHGK01000515.1_pt1 | contig 26305 bp, 27 predicted proteins | sample 1567671 | NCBI WGS metagenome assembly OHGK01 (sample SAMEA3879577, study PRJEB24766) | human gut metagenome | biome: human-associated habitat; feature: feces | place: USA | collected 1985/1987 | reverse complement strand
TTTTGAAGAATATATTCAGCTTAATTATTTAGATGAAATAACTGAAGCAATGGAAATGGGTAAAAAACTCGGTGGTGTAAGTGGTGATCCTATTCAAATTACTCCAAATAATTATGGTGGCAATGATTATACATATTATAGGCAAATTAGAAAAGGTAAACCAATTGAAGTGATACTTAAAGAGCATTTTACAGGTCATCCAAATAGGGGCCTTTCACGGCATATAAATGTAAAAAATGGATTAGACAGTATGGATTGGCATATATTTTTTTAGGAGGATTTTATGAGTTATAAAAATAAACAAATTATTGAATGTGAAACATTTGACTATTATTCAATTGATCCAATTGATATTAATGATTTATATAATAAAGATAAAAACTTGTTAGAACCTTTATTAAAGAATAAATCATTATTTGCATTTTGGCCTATTCTATTAAATGATGAAATTGCGGGAAATATGGGGATGTGGGAATATTATAATTTACCTAATGATGATCCAGCTGATTTTAATTGGGTAATTCATTTTAATAATATAATTTCCGAACATAAAATTCCAATGAATAAGTGTTCATTACATTTTGGTATTAGTAAAATAAGTTTAGAAGATTATTTAAAAAACTACGATTTTTATAATAATATTAATGGTCCTTTTCTTATAATTGCTGATGAATGTGATATAGAAAAAATTGATAATATTATAAAGCTATTGGTACATGATTTAGTTAATTTGAACAAAGATTATTTCTCGAAAACAGCTTTCTTAAAAGCATTTGAATCATCAGAACTTAATAATTTATGTACAATTATTTGGTTAAACGATGACTCGGAATTTAAAACAATTACAATCTTACATAAAGATGTTAATAAGTATTAGTGTATTTTATACGTTAAAATATATTTTCAAAATATATGATTAATAGATTTGTAGATTACTTTGAAATCATGGCTTAATGAAATTAAAAGGGGGAGGTTCTTGATTTGATAGATCGAAGTCCTAACAAATCAAATAAATCGAGGTCATAAGTGTGGGAGCAAAAACAAAAAGAAAAAACCAAAAAAGAAAGACCCTTCCAGATCTTCCTTAACTCAAAACAAATTTTTAGTTATTTTTTAGTGTCATTCACTTTGCATTTAAAAAAATGCAATTACAAGCATAATTATTTTGTAATTTTTATATGTTAATCATATTAGGATGGGTTAAATCTTGTGATTTACTTAAAATGATTCTGTTTTAATGTATAATAATGGTTTTGCAAGATTGTTACAAAAAGAAATAGAAGAATTGTCTTATGAAAAAACAACATATTATTTTGAAGTCGAAGATTTTTATACGTATTATGTTGGAGAAAAAATATTTTAGTCCATAATTCATGTTCTAGTAATGGAACAAATAATGTAAATAAGGTTAATAATTTTAGTGATGCAAAACTAATGTTCATAGAAAGGCACATACTTCTGAAATTAATAAAAATAGAATCAATTCAAAAACTACTGAAATGGTAGAATCAGGACAATATTTTGATATTTATTTAAATCTTTCTTTATTAACTACTGGAGTTTTTGATGGAACATTTGATATTTTTGAATTTGAAAGTAAAAGTCATGCTGGAGGAAAACAATTGGAGCTTCTTAGAGATTATATCGCATTCTATGACGATTTGGGAAATGTTAATTTATCAATATTTATTGAGTGGTAAATTTAAAAAACGGAAAAATGATATATGATAATTTTAGTTATGCACTAGACACATTTGATAAATCACAGATGGAGTATTTAATTACTTTAATATAATTAGTATAAAGACTTTTGTACCAATGTGAATTGATGCAGGAGTCTTTTCCTCTATATGCAACATTTACAATGTAAACTATTAAACGTGCAACTTTTATAATTGAAACTATCAAATATGAAACATTACGCAGTATACACACATTAAAGTACTATGAGAAGTCTTCTACTAATGAAGGCTTTTTTTGCATTTTAGGGGTATTTTCATCAATATAAAGTGAAGTGATAAGAAGTGCTATCAAGAGGATAAAGTCATTATTTATTATAAAATAATATTAGAATAGGATAAAGTAAAGGATAGTATGTTGTAATATTAAATGAGAACGCATAGTAGAAAGTATATTTAGAAGATATGTAAGTGGAGATACCTTTTAACAAATGGTGAATGTCCCATACTGATAAACTAAAAAACAAGAAAAGAAGTTTGTTTTCATTAAGTACAATTTAAAGTAGGTTAAAAAAAATACATAGGAAATGCAATAGAGATATCCTAAGTATTATAAGTTAAAAAATATTTGGTATAGTATAAACTGAATGAGTGAATTATAATAATATAAGAGGATTACCAAAGATAGATAAAGGTAGATTTCAAGTAAATAGCAATTGGTTTAGATTAAACTACAAACTATAATTCCTAAAATAGCACATATTAAAATGGTAAATATCGCATTAAGATTTTTCTTAAATATTTTTTTTAATATGAATGAAATAGTCATAATAATAAACAAAATAATCATTGAAGCAAGATTAAATTGAAAGGATGATAAATTTATATATCCTATTGACTTTGCAAGTAAAATGAGTCCAGTAGAAAGAATTAAACCAAGAACGACACTATTTATTCCTAAAAAGGCAAACTTAACATATTTGTTATCCATAATATGAGTAAAAAATTTAGCAATTAAAAGAATGATAATAAAAGAGGGAAGAGTTACTCCAATAGTTGCCACGAGTGAACCGAGAAAACCAGAATGAATTGAACCGATATAGGTAGCCATATTAATTGCAATAGGTCCTGGAGTTGATTCACAAATACCAATAAAATTGTAGAATTGAGTTTCGCTTAGCCAACCATATTTTAAAACTGTTTCTTTTAATAGTGGAATCATTGCATATCCACCACCAATTGTAAAAAAACCAATTTTCAAAAATTCGAAAAATAAAAGAAGTAACTCCATTATAATGTTTTCCTTTCCTTTATCATTGATAATATAATACCGAGTACTGCTCCAATTAAAATTAAAAATATTGAAGAAAAGTTTAAAGCAAATAAATCTAGAAGAACCATTATGAATATTACACTTATAATAATGATTTTTTGCCATATATTTTTCTTCATTTTTATAAACATATCTATCCCTGCTTTGGTTATTAAATAAGCGACAGCACATTTTATTCCTACAAAGGCATATTGGACATAAAGGTTTTCCATTAATTTGTTTAAAAACAAACTAATTATAAATATGAATAAAAAAGCAGGAAATATTACACCAAGAGTTGAAAGCATACTACCCAATAATTTTCCTTTTTTATAGCCAATAAAAGTTGCAAGGTTAATTGCAATAGGGCCAGGGGTAGACTCGGCAATGCCACATATTTCTAGCAATTCATCATTAGTCATCCACCTCTTTTTTTTCACTACAATGTCATTTAATTGAGCAATCATTGCATAACCACCACCAAAGGTAGTTGCTCCTAATTTTAAAAATGTTAAAAATAAATCTAGATAAATATTCATCACTCATTTTCCTCCTTGAGACTAAAGTAATTGTATCTTACAAATCATTATATCTATAAACGCTAAGAGTTTTTCTCGTTTATGTTTTAGTAATAATCTAATATGTTTACAATTATACGTAAAATCCTATATAATTTTGTAATTGAATTTATTATACCACTTGTATAAGTATAAGTAAACTATTATAATTTTATAAAGTGATGAAAAAATTGATAAAGAATGTAATGAATACTAAATAATACAACAAAGGATATCAGTTAATTTTATTTGTTATCTTGACTTAAGAAACATAAGAATGATAGTGAAAAATAGAATTATAAATATTAAAAATACATAATTATTGACATATGTCATAAATAAGAGTAAAATCATATTAAAGGAGAAAACTTTATGCCTAGACCATTTAAGAAAAGATTTATTTGTCAAGAACCAAAATTTAAAAGATTTAATTGTATAAATAATAATGAAAAGGTTACACTAACAGTTGATGAATTTGAGGTAATTAGATTGATTGATTTTGAGTCACTTACGCAACTTGAATGTGCAGAACAAATGCAAGTTGCTAGAACAACTGTGCAATCAATGTATGATAAAGCTAGAAAAATAATTGCTGACGCACTTGTTAATGGCAAACAAATCATAATTGAAGGTGGAGAGTATCAATTGTGTGAGCACTATCAAAGTGGTTGCAAACATGGTTGTGGCAAAAAGTGTCAATTTCTAAATCTAAAAAATGAAAAGAAAGGTCTAAATAATATGAAAACTTTTATAGCAGTTACTTATGAAAATGGAAATGTATTTCAACATTTTGGTCACACAGAAGAGGTGAAAATTTATGAAATAGAAGATAAGAAAATAGTATCTTCAAAAATCTTATCTACCACTGGCTATGGTCATGGAGCTTTAGCAACTTTTTTGAAAAATAATAAGGTTGATGTACTAATTTGTGGTGGTATTGGTGGGGGAGCTCAAGCCGCCTTGATGAATGCAAATATATCTTTTTTTGGTGGTGTAACTGGGAAAGCTGATGAAGTTGTGGAAGCATATGTCAAAGGAACTTTAGAGTATAATCCAGATGTAAAGTGTAATAACCATGAAAATCATAGCGGACATAATCATAGTTGTAGCGGAGAAAATTGTGCCAAAGAACATTGTTAATATAAAATTATTTAAAAAGTCATTAAAAATTTTAGTGACTTTTATTTTACAAAATTTTTATAAAGCACTGAACATCTTTCATCAAATTTTTATAATTTATATGTAAATATAATGAATGAAAGTTCTTGAAGTTAATTGTTAAAAAATACCCATATATTGTTTAAGATAGGATTGAGATTATTTTTTAAAATTTATCATTGGTCTTTGTTAATTAAATAATTTTGATAGAGTAAATGAAGAAAAGCATCACAAATCAATGATGCTAGATTAATGATGCTTTCCGTTAAATTAGTATTATGATAAATTGGTTAGAACTGTATCACAACAATTAAAGTCATAGTCTATGTAATTAGCAATGAAGCTTACTCTAAACTTTCTAGGTGTGCACATCATATTGAATGAATTGGTAACGTTTAAATCTTCTGGTAGGACAAATTTAATACATTTGATAAGTATATCTTGACAAGTATTTTGAGTATGGGCTGGTATGGTTAGAACTTTAAATCCTCTTTTATATTCTACATCAAAATCATCCACTTCATTTAACATAACTGCTAAGGCTACTCGTTTATTTGGACAAACGTTTTTAATTGTAGTATCAATTTGAAGAATTCTACCTAAAGAAGTTAGTTCAATGTCGCCTGCATCAAATTCAATAGAATCTTTGCAACCAGTTATTTCTAAATCAACCTTTGTAGGACATGGTTCTGTGATTACAGTGTCATCACATTCAACTAAAATACTTGGATCTGGGAAGGTTACTACATTTCCTTCAGAATCGGTATAATCAATATCTTCATTGACTTTTATTTCACCTGTGCAAGGTCCAATATGTTTAACGGTAAACTCTAATATTGCACCTTCAGAACCGGTTACACCTAGTTCATCAATTTTCCATTCAACCGTTGTATTATTTAATTTTGTGGCATTACCAATATTTGGTGTATCAATATCGGTTATTTCAAAACAATCATTTATTGTATCTGTAAGTACAATATTTGTTGCGCCAGTTTTAGAAATATTTTTTGCTAGATCTGCAAAAATATTTTCTAATTCTTCATCATCAGGTGTAATAACTACATAAGCACTGTTAGGATCTGATGACCAATCATTTAATGCATTTACATCAATTCCGTCTTGTCCAGATAAACCAATACTATAAATAATGATTCCTTGTGATTTAGCCAATGTAGCAACAGTATTAGGGTTGCCACCTGCTGTAGTTAAACCGTCGGTAAACATTATCATTACTTTTGCATTTGTTGATGTTGGATCAAATAATTGTAATGCTTTTGTAAAGGCATCTGCATGGTTTGTAGACCCGGATGCGGATAAATTATCTACAGCTGTTTTTAAGTCATTAACAGATGTAATGAGTTGGGTATCTTGAGTAGCTGTTGTTGAAAAACTTACAATACCAATTCTACTTCCACCTCCTATTTGTCCATCATGTGAGCTATCTGTTGATTCATCAATAATATCAATGAACTTTTTAGCTCCATTTTTTAAATTTGCAAGTGCACTTCCAGCCATGCTACCAGATCTGTCTAAAATTAAAACTATATCTGTAGGATTGCTTACAATATCAGGTGAAGCGGTTAAAGATAGAGTAACTTTAAATGTTTCATTGCATGTTATACTAGTTGCATTGACTTGCTTGTTGGAATTTGTTATTCCCATTTTATCAATTCCTTTCTGAATCTATGTTAGATTCATTATAGTTTATGAATAAAAGAAAAAAAGGTATGGGGGAATCAAATATAAAATAATTTTTCATTAAAAATAATGCTTATACAACAAATTTTTCATTCATATTGTTATGGATAAGGCCTATTTTTCCTTTATAAACGATTCTATTATTGATAAAATAGTTGAAAAGGATCAAGATTTAGTGTATAATAATAAAGTAGAATGTAATTTTATATTGTTATTGCTTTTTGATTATTTCCTATTTTATTTTAAAAAATCAAAAAATAAAGTATAACAAATAAAAAATAAATAGTTTGAAAATGAATAATAGTAGAATCAAATGGTGATAGCAATGAAAAAAGAAATAGATGAAAATGTATTGTATTTGATTTATTCTCTAATAGAAGAAATTCCTGAAGGAAGGGTTGCTACTTATGGGCAGATTGCCAAATTAATAGGTAAAGAAAATCATTCTCGATTTGTAGGTAGAGCTTTGAAAATGTCTCATTTATATGGTGAATATCCTTGTCATCGTGTAGTGAATCATAAAGGAAGAGTTGTAATTGGTTGGGACGAACAAATCACACTGCTAAAAGCAGAAAATATTGTATTCAAAGATGAATACCATGTAGATTTAAATAAACATCAATGGAAAGTCTAAATTTGAGATTTTTAAAAATATCAAGAATATAGTGGTAAGGGTATGAAAAAAATATTAAAGTATGAATCGAAAAGAAAAATAAATAAACAAAGATTTCAATTTTTTTTACATAAAGGTGGAGCAGTTCATTTTTTTTTGATTTTAGCAACAACAATTTATATTATAGCAAATAGTATCAAGCAAATTATTGATACTATAAATAAAAATGAACTGACTTTTATTTTTGCTACCATTTCATTGATTGCAGCTATTTTTGCTTTAATTGCTCAAATGATTAAATTTTGTCTCGATTGGAAAAAGTTTTTTTCTCCAGTGGCCAATGTGTATGAATATAAAAATAAAATAAATAAAGAGGATGTTTTAAAAATATTTTTTGCTAAAGATCATAAGGTGCTATCTGAAAAAGCGTTACAAAGTGGGTATGTTATTGCTAAAAGAGAAAATTCAAGTTATGTTTATTCAGATGAGGTAAACAAACTTTTATTTGAAGAAAAATATAATTTAAAAGTTGTTGTTAAAAATAAAATTGTCACCGAAGAAGAACAAATTGTGTTAGCATCTATTCTTCAAAAATATGTTGAGTCAAAGGGAAATATTTATAATGATCAATTATTAGGTCAAGTTACAGATTTATTTATAGATTTACCTAAAGAAATTATTTTAAATAAGACGTGTTATTTTAGTAACAAGGCAACCAACGATATTGTATATTCTAAATTTTGTTCTAAAACTAAACAAACATATGAATTTAATGGGTATAAATTTACGTTAGATGCTAATAATCAATTGTATGATTTAAGGGATTCTAATGCGGCTAATATCATTGGTGTTTCAACTATTATTTTAACAAATGATAACCACCTAATTTTATCTATACAAAATAGTAATAGTGATGAATCTGCGGGGTTAATTGTGGCAACTGGATCGGGGTCTGCAACTGTTAAAGACTATCAAAAACATCAATCATTTTATGAATTTTTAACAACAGGGATGGAAAGAGAATTAATTGAAGAAACCTCTAATTCTTTAAGATATAAAGATTTATCTTTGTGGTTTAGACTTTTTAATCAAAAGATAATTAGAACATATAAAAATCAGGAAAAACAATTACAAAGCAGATTAAAAGAATTATTTAAACCAAATAGTACAAAAGTGTATTGTTATAATAGAATTTTACATCGTGGTGGAAAACCAGATTTTTTTGGTATTACAAAAGTAAATATATCATCAACAGAAATAAAACCACTTATAGATGATTGTAATCGTCATACTAAAGAATTATTAATTAATGAATTAAAATTATTATTGGGTAAAAGGAAAGATAAAATGGATGATGTTTTAAACGCCTATGACGCAATGCTTTCTAAACTGAATAATGGAATAATCATAGATGGCAAGTATAGTGTTATTAAAGAATATATTGATTTCAAAAAAGAGGCAACAAAAAATTATAATCTTAAATTTAGACCACTAGAATATGAAAATTTAGGGCTTTTTATGATTAGTTTAGATAAATTAAAGAAGATGACGTTATTAAATGATAATCAAATTTTTTCTTTGCAAGTAGAGTATATGGTTAGATGTTTAGTAAAGATAATTGAGAAGATTTAAAAATAAATAAAAATAGGCATAGATGTTACAAATAAAGGTGCCTATTTTTTTGTTGTCAAATTTTGCAAAAATATATATACATTATGGTTGACATTTACTATAATAATTCGTATAATATGATGGTGTTTAGAAATAGTAAACAAAAAGTTTATTTTAATAAAACTGAAGGAGGAAATATGACAATTGGTAATAAGATTAAAAATCTTCGAAATCTTTGTCAATTAACTCAAGAAGAATTAGCAGATCGGTGTGAGTTAACAAAGGGATATATTTCTCAATTAGAAAATGATTTAACAAGTCCATCGATTAGTACGTTAACAGATATATTGGCTGCTTTGGGTACTAATCTTCATGAATTTTTTAAAGAAGAAGAAGAACCACAAATTGTTTTTACTAAAGAGGACTATTTTGAAAAAACTTCTGATGATGTAAAAACGATTTGGCTTGTTCCTAATGCGCAAAAAAATGAAATGGAACCTATATTATGTGAATTAAAATCAGGAGCAGAGGCTACTTTAGATATGCCTCATGAAGGCCAAGAATTCGGTTATATTCTAGAAGGCAGTATCACAATTGTTTATGGTAATTATAGATATATTTGTAAAAAAGGAGAAACATTTTATTTTACAACAGATAAAAATCATTATATTTATAATCATACAAAAGAAATTGCAAAAGTTATTTGGGTTAGTAGCCCACCAAATTTTTAGGTACTATGGAGGAAATGATGGTAAAGAATAAACTGATTGAATTAAAAAATATAGTGAAATCATATGATGGTGAAATAGCCGTTGATCATATGAATTTATATATTCGTGAAAATGAATTTATTACACTAGTTGGTCCTTCAGGATGTGGGAAAACAACTACCCTTAGAATGATTGGAGGATTTGAAAAGCCCGATGAGGGGGAAATTATCATGAATGGTCAAGTCGTAAATGATTTACCTCCACATAAAAGACCGATTAATACTGTTTTTCAAAAATATGCACTATTTCCTCATCTGAATGTGTATGGTAATGTTGCTTTTGGGCTAAATAATCGAACATATCAAGAATTGATAGATTTTTATACGATAGATATAGTAAACAAGAAAGTAGAGGAGTTATATCCTAAAAAAGATATAAATCAAAAACCGTCTAGAATGCAATTGAAAAAAGCTATTCATGCATTAATAGATGAAAGTGTAAAAAACGCTCTTAAGATGGTTAATTTAGAAGGATATGAAAAAAGAAAAGTTGATTCCATGTCTGGTGGACAACAACAGCGTATTGCCATTGCTAGGGCTATTATTAATAAACCCAAAATATTACTTTTAGATGAACCACTTGCGGCACTTGATTTAAAACTTAGACAAAATATGCAATATGAATTAAAAGAGATGCAAAGAAAATTAGGGATTACCTTTATTTTTGTTACTCATGATCAAGAAGAGGCTTTGACAATGAGTGATACCGTAGTAGTGATGAGTAAAGGTGTTATTCAACAAATTGGAACACCAGAAGATATCTATAATGAACCTAAAAATTCTTTTGTTGCAAATTTTGTAGGCGAAAGTAATATTATTCAAGGCATATATAATGGAAATAAACAAGTAACTTTTATGAATCAAACTTTTGAATGTGTTGATGAAAATTTTAAAGTCGGTGAAGAAGTTCAAGTAGTAATTAGACCAGAGGATTGGGATGTAGTACCACTTGATAAGGCGAAGTTAATCGGTAGAGTTGATGCTTCCGTTTTTAAAGGAGTTCATTTTGAACATTGTGTTATTATCCAAGAAAAAGAACTTATCGTACATACATATGAATTTGTTAAAGTTGGTGAACAAATTGGTTTAAATGTTGATCCTTATGAAATTCATTTGATGAAAAAAGAAATGGTTGATGCCGAAGAAGTCCTAGAAGAAATTTTAAATGCTGAGGATGGAATTGTTGAAGATGAAGAAATTTAGTAAATTATCTATTCCATATCTAATTTGGATGATACTACTTGTAATGATTCCAATTGCTATTTTAATTGTGATGGCTTTTCAAAAAACCAATGGTATTAAAATTTTTGAGGGTAAACTTGATTTTAATAATTTTAAGGTTCTTGCTACACCAAAAGTTATTGAATCTTTATGGCTTTCGTTTTTATATTCTTTAGTTGCTACTATTTGTTGTATTATTATTGCTTATCCAATTGCCTATATCATTGCAAGAGCACACTTTCATAATCGCTTTTTGGTCTTATCTTTTTTGGTTCTTCCTATGTGGTCGAATACTTTACTTAGAACAAAAGCAGTTGCTAGTTTATTTATGGAAGGGAATATTATTTCATCTATGTTTGCAAAAATTGGGTTAATTTTGCCTACTTTAGATTTGTATGGCAAACCGCTTGGAGTGATAATTGGAATGGTTTCCATGTATTTACCCTTTATGATTTTGCCAATTTATACAGTACTTGAAAAAATTGATCATTCTTTATATGATGCAAGTGATGATCTTGGAGCTAATACATTTCAAACTTTTTGGAAAGTAACATTTCCTATATCTCTTAAAGGAATTATTACGGGAATTATTCTTGTTTTCTTACCATGTGCTACTGGATTTGGGATTGCGGAAGGTCTTGGCGAATCAGGATTAATTGGTACTTTCATTCAACAACAATTTGGCAATAATTTAACATATGGTGTTGGTGCTTTAATATCACTAGTTATTTTAATTATTATTACTGCTTCTTTATTTATTGTTGGAAAGGTTGATAAAGAAGGAGAGACGTTATTATGAATAAGACTAAAAAAATATGCTCCATTTTATTTAAAGTAATTTTTATAGGACTTGCTGTTATTTTAATATATATGCCAATTGTTGTCATTGCATTGCAGTCATTCAATGGTTCTAAAAATAATGAAATTTTTACAGAATTTTCTTTTAAATGGTATGGTGGGTTAATTTCTCCTGAAACTTTTTTAACAGGAAATGATATTCAAAATGCAAGAGATTTACAAAAAGCTATTCTAAATACTTTGACTATTACCATTTTATCAACTTTAATTTCAACTATTTTAGGTGTGATTTTTGCTCTTGGCATTCACTCTTTATCAAGAAAAAAACGTCAAAGAATGATTCTTCTAAATAATGTGCCAATTATAAATGCCGATATTGTTACGGGAGTAACTTTAATGATTGTTTTTTCTATTATTTTTTCAGAATTAGGTTTTATGAGTTTACTATTATCACATATTTTCTTTTGTATTCCATATGTGGTATTAAGTGTTTTACCAAAATTATCTGAAATTGATAATAATTTATATGATGCCGCTGTTGATCTTGGGTGTAATCCTTTTCAAGCTATTTGCAAAGTAATTTTACCTGCTATTAAATCAGGTATTTTAATGGGAATGCTTTTAGTTTTTACAATGAGTATTGATGATTTTACGATTAGTTTTTTTACAGGGGCAAGAGTTTTCAGTAATGTTTCGATGATTGTTTATTTAAGAAAAGGCAAAGCACTATCCCCTAGTGTTTATGCTTATAATACCATTTTAACATTTGGTATATTATTTGTTTTAGTTGGTTATAATTTATATGTTCACTTTAAGAACAAAAAGAAAAAGTTAAAATAATTAAATAATTGGAGGAAAAGATTATGAAAAAATTATTATTATGTCTTGTAATTGTATTTGTTAGTGTGTTTTCTTTAACAAGTTGCAAGAAAAAACAAAAATTATATTTACTGAATTGGAATGAGTATTTAAATGGTGATTTGGTAACAAAATTTGAAAAGAAATTTAATTGTAGTATCGTTCATTTACCAAGCGAGTCAAATGAAGATATGTATACAGTTATTAGTAATGGTCAATATGCAGTAGATGTTGCCATTCCTTCTGATTATATGATTCAAAAACTTGTTAATGAAAACTTGTTAAATAAACTTGACTTTAGCAAAATGTCTAATTATCAAAGTGAGATGTTTGATGAAAATTTAACAAACTTAAGAAAATCATATTTTAAAGATAACGAGTTATATGCGGTACCATATTTTTGGGGTACAATTGGCATTATGTATAACGATCGTACAGCAGGTCTTGAACAAAAAATTAAAGATAATGGTTGGGCTGTTTTCTTTGATGATACATTAGTAGATAAAAATCAAGTAAAAATAGGTATGTATAATAATCCTCGAGATGCAATTGCGGTAGCAGAATTATATCTTGGATATAGTTTGAATGAAACTGATAGTACAAAGTTAAATCGTGTACAAGATCTTTTAATGAATCAAAACAAAACTTTTGATGTTAAATATGCCTCAGATGATTTAAAAAAATGGGTTGCTGGAGGGAAAAATTTAGATTATGCAATGGTTTATTCAGGAGATTTTTTTGATCAGTTATATATTTTAGAAGAAGATGGTTCCGATCAATATATTAATATGTATGTACCAGACAATACCAATTTATATTTTGATGCTATGGTAATTCCTACTACATCTAAAAATCCTGATTTGGCATATGAATTTATAAACTTTATGCTTGATACTGATAATATTGTTGAAAATGTATCATATGTTGGTTATTGTCCTTGTACGAAAGCCTCAATAGAAGCTTTGAAAAATGATGAATATTATTCACAATTATTAGAAACTTATCCGGCATTTTATCCTGGTAATGCTGTTAATGGAGAAATATATTATGATTTAGGTGATGATATTTATAAAAAATTAACAGATATATATAATGCAGGAAGAAATGCTTAAACTTTTCAATTTTATAAAAAACTAAGTTTATTTTTAATGAACTTAGTTTTTTTATTGATAGTAGAAATTGACAAATAATAATAGAATTTAACTCTTGGCAATTTTGTAAAAATATGTTATAATAATAGTGAAAAGAAGGTGAATGAAAATGAATAAAAAAATATCTTGCTTTTTATTACTTATGTTGGTATTTTTATTTGTACCAGGATGTAATAAAAAACATACACACGATTATGAAGATGCAACTTGTACACAACCTAAAATATGCACTATATGTGGACAAACAGAAGGGGATCCCTTAGGGCATACATATGATAATGATTGTGATGATATATGTAATGTTTGTGGAGAAACTAGAATTGTGCAACATCAATTTATTGATGCAACTTGTGAAGAACCAAAAACTTGTACTGCTTGTGGTAAGCAAGAAGGACAGGCTTTAGGACATTTATGGGTTGATGCAACTTTTGAAGAGGCTAAAACATGTTCTAGATGTGGAAAAATAGAAGGGGATGATGTATTAACTGAGGCTTTAAAAGAGTTTATTCCCCAAGATACTTCTACGAAATTAGACTTGCCAAGTTCTATTTTAGGATATGATGTAACTTGGACCTCGTTAGATAAAGATGTGATGCTAGATGATGGTGTTATTATTGCAAGTGATACCAAAAAAATTGCTCAATTGCAAGCTGAAATCAAAATAGATACACACACATATATAAAGAAGTTCAAAATTGGTGTGAATAGTATTGCTATATCTAAAGGTAAGTATGATGTGGCTTACAATTATTATGTAACTAAATTATCAAATGGGCTTGTAAAGGATGTTACTTTAATTAAAAGAGAGTATAATGGGTGTAGTGTAAGATATTTAAGTCTTGATGAAAATATAATTACATCGGATGGTCAAATTAAGCAAACGACAGTTGATCAAAGTACGATTATGAATATATATGTAATTCAAAATGGTATTGCAGTATTATATCCAACTGAAGTTACAGTATTATCTTTTACAGCTATTCAAAGAATAGAACTTACAAAGGTAATTGTGGATCAAATGATAGAAGATTTTCAAAATGGTGTAATCACAACATTATCCACATTTAATGATGAATATGGAGTAACTATAAATTGGAATTCTAATATTCCTGAATTCTTTGTTTTAGAAGATAAGGTTTTGACACCAATTACTAAAACAAATGTAAGACTCAATTGTACATTAAGATATGATGAAGTTTCAAATTCTATTGAGTATGAATTAGAAAATGTTGGTGGTAATATGACAGAAGAAGAATATATTACTGAACTTGTAAAATACATTAGTAAAATTGAATTAAAAGGTTCCATTAATCATTTGCATAAAGAATACAATGATGAATTATTTTTAGATTATCAAGAAAGAATCAATTCATATGGAGTTTTAAATTTAGCAATGCCTACTAGTCCAGTAGTAAAAAAAGAATATATGGTAGATATTAGTAGAACAGATTTTAAAAATAAATTTTTTGGTTCAGGAACACTTGGAACAAATCTTAAACCAATAGTTGGACAAAATTATTTAAATGAAAAATTTTATGAAGGGTATCAGATGCCAAATAGTAGTAATGTTTTGTGGATTACTGTTCACGAAAGTGCGATGACCTTAGATGGACAAACTGCTGAATTTTTAGCCAAAGTACAATATCGTTATGCTTTTGAGCAAAATGATGCTAGAGCTGCTTCTTGGAATTATCAAGTTGATGCTTATAATATTTATCAAAGTTTTGAAGATAATGTTATTTGTTGGCATGCTGGAGATGGTACTGCAACGCCAGGAAGTGGTAATAATAATGGGATTGGAATTGAAATGTGTGTAAACCAAGATGGAAATTATGAAGGGACACTTGCTAATAATGCCAAACTTGTTGCATCACTTATGTTACAATATAATTTGACTCTTGACAATGTCAAACGTCACTATGACTTTTCTGGTAAGGAATGTCCTAGTTATTTAATTAGAACTGGACGTTGGGAAGAATTTGTTGAAATGGTAAGAAAAGAGTATTTAATTCAAAAATATTTAGCTGGAGCAACCATTGAATATCAACTTTCAACAGATACTTATCAAACAACTGATGAAGTATTGAATAATTTATTTATTGAAGGTGGAAATGGTCTTTGGTACAATAAACCAGTATCAGTTGAAACTGAAGTTGATTTTGTAATTCATGTTACAAAAAATGGTAAAAAATATACAGCATCATCAACGATTATGTTATTACCAGATGAAAACTAAAAGGAATGATTATGGATAAATATTTAAAAATTAGTGATGATGTAAAATATGCTTTAGACAATCATTTGCCTATTGTAGCCTTAGAATCAACAATTATTTCACATGGTATGCCCTATCCTAAAAATTTAGAAACGGCTTTAAATTGTGAACAAATAATAAAAAAAATAGGAGCTGTTCCGGCAACTATTGCCATTATTAAAGGTAAACTTTGTGTGGGTTTAACAGAAGAAGAACTTACTTATTTAGCAAAATCTGGCAGTCATGTGATTAAAACTTCGAGACGTGATATACCTATAATTGTATCAAAAGGGTTAGATGGAGCAACGACAGTGAGTGCTACAATGTATATTGCTAGTCTTGCCAAGATAAAAATTTTTGCTACTGGTGGAATTGGCGGTGTGCATCGTGGTGCGGAAATCACAATGGATATTTCGGCAGATTTAGATGAATTTGCAAAAACAAATGTGGCTGTAGTTTGTGCTGGTGCGAAAGCTATTTTAGATTTAGGAAAGACATTGGAATATTTAGAAACGAAAGGAGTTCCTGTTATTGGTTATCAGACTAAAATTCTTCCAGCTTTTTATACGAGAAATAGTGAATATAGAGTGGATTATCAAATGGATACACCCGATGAAATTGCTAAAATGTTAAAAGTTAAATGGGATTTAGGTTTAAATGGTGGTGTTTTAATTACCAATCCAATACCTTATGATGCTTCTTTAGATGAGAATTTAATGAATGAGGCTATAAATAAAGCCTTAGATGAAGCAAAGGAAAAACAAATCAAAGGAAAAGATATCACACCATACTTACTTGCTAGTATTAAAAATATTACAAAAGGAAAAAGCTTGGAATCTAATATTCAGTTGGTATACAATAATTGTTTACTTGCTGCCAAAATTGCTAAAGCTTATCAAACTAACGATGAAGTTTAAAACTTTTTTGGCTATGTATAAAAATATTATTATTTTAGTATGGTGGTTAGCAATTTTAGTTATTTTTAAAGTTTGGAATAATTTTAATTTTTCTAATGGTAATTCTATTCTATTTATTATTTTAATTGTTGTTTTCCCACTTGCTTTATATATATTTGGCGTTATATATAAGAAAAAACTTTTAAAACAAAAAAATTTAAGAAAAAAACCTTTTTTTGAAATTATTCAAGATGATTATAAAACAAAGAAATTGCAAAAAGAGTTTTTAGAACAGATTGAATTTTTAAAATTCAATTTAAATAGTAAAGATGATCAACTTCTCTTGTCTAATAATAAAATTGAAATTAGTTTTGAAAAAAATTATACCAAAATTAGTCTAGTAAATACTAGAATTACGTATTATTTTTATTATAGCAATCATATTTATCATTTTACAAAATTTGATAAACGTATGATACAATATCATTCCACTGTCTATTTGTATCAGCAAATGTTAGTATTATTAAAAAAACTTACCTGTAATCAACTTACTTATATGGAAAACAAAAAGAATTGCAAATTAATAAATAGTATTACAAACGAAATTCTTTATGATAATAATAAGAAGATGGATAAAAAACAAAAATACACTCATATTGTTACTATGCATTTAAGTGAGATATAAGATTAAACTTTCTAACTAGTTGGGTTAGGAAGTTTAATTTTTATTTTATTGTATAGAACAGATGTATTTCAAGTATAATAAAAAAGTATTATACTTGAAATAAAATATATAGTATAGTACAATTTATATACCCCCCATATGGGGTGGGTATAGGAGGATAATATGATACGCAAAAAATTTAGCGTTAGTGGAATGACATGCTCAAGTTGTAGTGCTCATGTAGAGCATGATGTGTCTTTAGTCGAAGGGGTAAACCATGTTGAGGTCAGTCTGATGACTAATTCAATGATTGTTGAGTATGATGAAGAGAGGGTAGATGAGGATAAAATAATCAAAGCAGTAGAAAATGGAGGTTATTCGGCAAGTATATATGTTAAAGATCGCAAATTAAATAGTGATAACGAAAAAGAAGAAAAAAATAAATTAAAAAAATTGATAGCATCAATTATTTTAATGTTGATTTTAATGTATTTTTCAATGGGACCGATGATAGGGTTACCATTGCCCCTAATATTTGAAAATCATCAATATGCTTATTTAAACGGACTCATTCAGTTTATTTTTTTAATTCCTATTATTATTTTAAATAAACATTATTTTATAAATGGTTTGAAACGTTTATTTAAATTTTCACCTAATATGGATTCATTAATAGCTTTGGGGTCTGGTGCAAGTTTAGTTTATGGAATTTTTGCTTTAATTATGATTATAATTGGTATTCAAACACAAAATATGGCATTAATTGAAAGATACCATATGGAATTATATTTTGAATCTGCAGGAATGATTTTAACTTTAGTTTCACTGGGAAAATATTTTGAAAATCGTTCAAAACGAAAAACGACACAAGCAATCACGAAACTTCTTGATTTAACCCCTAAAATGGCACTATTATTAAAAGATAATATTGAAGTCGAGATAAATGTAGATGATATTAAGGTAGGAGATGTTCTCATTGTAAAACCAGGAACAAGTATTCCTATTGATGGAAAAGTAATAGAGGGTATGAGCAGTGTCGATGAATCTACTTTAACAGGTGAATCAATGCCAGTTTTAAAAAAGATAGGTAGTTTAGTTAAAAGTGGAACGACAAATATCAATGGGATACTAAAAATTGAAGCAACTTGTGAAAGTAATGATACAACACTACAAAAAATTATTGATTTAGTAGATGTCGCTAGTAATTCTAAAGCGCCTATTGCAAGACTTGCGGACAAAATTAGTTTATATTTTGTTCCTGCTGTTATCGGAATTGCTATTGTAACTTTTATTGTTTGGATTTTAATAAGCCATGATTTTGAATTTAGTCTTGCAAGAGCTATTTCTATTTTAGTTATTTCATGTCCTTGTGCACTTGGTCTTGCAACACCTGTAGCTATTATGGTAGGAACGTATAAAGCCGTTAATTATGGTATTTTAATAAAATCAGGTGAAAGTCTTGAAACTTTACATAAAGTCAATACCATTATTCTAGATAAGACGGGAACTATTACTTATGGTAAACCGCATGTCACCGATATCATCACATATCATATAGATGAAGAAGAACTATTAAAAATAGCTTATTCATTAGAAAAAAATTCTGAACATCCTTTAAGTTATAGTATTAATCAACTTGCAATTTCAAAAGAGATTACTTCATATGAAGTAAAACATTTTGAGAATATTTTGGGTAAAGGGATCAAAGGAGTAATCCATGATCAAGAATATTTTATTGGGAATACTTCTTTAATCAATCAAGAATACGATTTAAAACGATATCAAGAATTATCAAATAAAGGGAAAACAGTTATTTTTGTTTTTACCAATCGTGAAGTTCTTGGAATGATTGCTTTAAAAGATGAGGTAAAACCATCAACCATTGATGCTATTGAAATGTTTAAAAAATTAGAAGTTGAAACGATTATGCTTACTGGCGATAATGAAGATACTGCCAAAGTAATTGCTGAAGAATGCGGTATTACAAAAGTAATTGCAAAAGTATTGCCAGAACAAAAGGCTAAAGTAGTAGAAGAAGTTAAAGCATCTGGCAAAATCGTTGCAATGGTTGGAGATGGAATTAATGACTCGGTTGCTTTAACCATGGCTAATGTCGGAATTGCAATGGGTAGTGGTACAGATGTTGCTATTGAATCAGCTGAAGTTGTTTTGATGAAAGATGATTTATCAGAAGTTGCTACAGCAATTCAACTCAGCAAAAAAGTTATCGCTAATATCAAAATGAATTTATTTTGGGCGTTTTTCTATAATATTTTATTTATTCCAATTGCTGCAGGAGTGTTATATGCACCATTTCATATTACACTCAGTCCAATGATATGTGCGTTAGCAATGAGTTTAAGTTCAATATGTGTAGTTCTCAATGCTTTAAGAATTAATAATTTTAAAAAGGAGAAAAAATAATATGAAAAAGATTATACAAATTAATGGGATGAAATGTGAACATTGTACATCAAGAGTTGAAGAGGCCTTAAAAAAGATTGCAAATGTAAAAAGTGTAAAAGTAAATCTTGCAAAAAAGGAAGCCATCATTCATGGTGATGTGGAGGATAGTGTTTTAGAAGAAGCAGTTAAAAAAGCAGGATACGAAGTAGTTTCAATTTATGTGAAAAAGGGATTATTTTAATGAGAGCAGATAAAAAACAAATTACAAGATTGCTTAATACGGCAAAAGGTCAAATTATAGGAATTATCAAAATGATTGATGATGATAAATATTGTATTGATATATCTAACCAATTGTTAGCGGTTGAAGCAATTATTAAGAAAGCCAATCAAGAGGTGATTAGAGCACACCTTGAAGGATGTGTAAAAGAAGCAATTGCTAATGGTGAAGATTCACATCAAAAAATTGATGAGATTATGCAAACAATAACGAAAATGTCTAAATAAAAAAGGAGAAAAAAGATAAAAGAAATTTTGTTTAAAATTTAAATAGACGGTTGTATTGATGAACTATTGATATAAAAAACCATGACATTAGTCATGGTAATTGTTAATAAGGTTTAAAATGTATTTATTCAATGCATAAAGCGTAAAAACTGAATTCAGGAAGGAGCAATTCTTTTTCTAAAATCATTTTATCATTGCAATTATAACAAAAAACAGTTTTTTCTTGTAATTCTGGTGGTAAAGTCATATTTATTTCACGAGTATTATGATTAATAATAAAATAAAAATTATCTATTTTAGTAATTAAATTATGTTTTCCAACTTCTAAAAATTCTAAATCTATATGTTTTATATCTTTAGTCAAATCATTTATATATAATAAATAAGGGTTAGAATCATATTGTATATCTTTAAATAGTTCATATTTACAAAACCAAAGAATTAATAAAGCATTCATTTTTTCATCCATTTTAGTTGTTTCTTTGTAGTTTATAATAAAATTTTGAAACTCACCTTTATTTGTAATTTCTAAATGTTCCAATTTTAGTAAATAATCAATTAAATCAATTTTTAAATTTACAAAATCTTCTATTAATTTTTCAATGTTCATGCCTTTATCTCCTTTATATGGTTTTATTTTATAATATAATTATAAAAAAAGCAAGAATAAGATATAAAACATTATGCTTTAAAAAAATAATAAAATGTAGTATAATGACAAAAGTGAAATAAGAAAGGAAGATGGCAGTGGATTTAAAATGTAAAGATGGATGGTTAGAAGTAATATGCGGTTGTATGTTTGCAGGAAAAACTGAAGAGTTAATTCGAAGAATTAATCGTATTAAGTATGCTAAAAAAGATATTGTTGTTTTTAAACCTGTTATTGATAATCGATATGATAAAAAACAAGTAGTTTCTCATTCTAATCAAAGGGTTGATTCAATTCCTATTCAAAATTCTCAAGAAGTTTTTGCTTATTTAGATAAGCTTCCTTATGCGGTGGCTTTTGATGAAGCTCAATTTTTTGATGACGGATTAGTGGATGTTACAGACCGACTTGCTAATTCTGGAGTTAGAGTAATTGTAGCAGGGCTAGACCAAGACTTTAGAGGTGAACCCTTTGGCATTATGCCTATTTTAATGTCTAAAGCTGAATATGTTACAAAACTTCAAGGAATATGTATGGTTTGTGGTGCTCCTGCAACTAGAACACAAAGAATTATTAATGGTCGTCCTGCAGCCTATAATGATCCAACTATTTTAGTTAGCGCAAAAGAAAAATATGAATCTAGATGCAGACATTGCCATCAAGTTTTTAATCAAACACATGATGAATAATAATGATGATTTTTATTATATGAATGAGGCTTTAAAAGAGGCTTATAAAGCATATAGAGCCGATGAAGTTCCTGTTGGCTGTGTAATTGTTCATAATGGAAAAATAATTGCAAGAGCTCATAATAAAAGGCAAAAAAAACATGATGTTTTTGGACATGCAGAAATAGTAGCCATTAAAAAGGCCACTAAAAGATTACATTCTTGGATTTTAGATGAAGCCACTATGTATGTAACTTTAGAACCATGTTTAATGTGTGCAGGTTCTATTTTGCAATCAAGGATAAAAAAACTTGTTTATGCGACTTGTGAACAAAAATTTGGTGTTATTGAAAGTAAGATGCAAATTTTTAATAATCAATCAATATTTAATCATTCAGTTGAGGTTGTTAGTGGCATTTTTAAATTAGAAGCTAGCGAACTTTTAAAAGAATATTTTAAACAAAAAAGAAAATCTAAAATCAAGAAGAAGAAGTAAAATCAATGGATAAAACATTGACAAAAATAAAAAAATGGTGTATAATAAAAATGTAAATAGGTAATAGATTTACGATAGGGGAAAATCTCAACTTAGATACCTTCATCCAAGGTTCCATGGTGAACCAGGTCAGGTCTTGATCGAAGCAGCCTTAAGCTTATGTAACTTGTGGATGGGGGGATCTAAGTTGAGATTTTTTTAAAAGAAGGAGGATTAATAAAGTGAAAAAACTATATGTTTTAATTTCAATTTTTATGTGTAGTTTATTTCTTTTTACTGGTTGTCAAAAAACTTATACAATTACTTTTGATGCAAATGGTGGAATCTGTGAGGTAGATACAATTGATTGTAAAAAGAAAGATACGATTTACGTTCCAAGTGAGCCAACAAGAGAAGGATATACTTTCTTATATTGGGAAAAAGATGGTAGCCAATTTGATTTCAATGAAGCTATAACTTCTTCTTTTACTCTTGTTGCAAAATGGGAAATTCAAAAATATGATGTTATTTTTGATACCGATGGTGGAACATATATAGAAGACCAAAAAGTGGAATATGGTAAAACCATACAAGTCGATAATCCTACGAAAGAAGGATATGAATTTGTTGGTTGGTCTTTAAATGGTGAAATTTATGATGTTTCTACGCCTATTAAAAATAATTTGATTTTGTTAGCAATTTGGACTGATGTAAAATATACGGTAACTTTTGATGTAGCAGGTGGTGATGAACTTGAACCTATAAAAATTAAAAATGGTGAAAGTTTGGGAAAAATTATTCCCACTAAAGAACATAATAGTTTTGTATGTTGGTTACTAAATGGTGAAGTATATGATCCGACAACTCCAATTACTTCTAATATTACATTAGTTGCTTCTTGGAAAGAAGATTATAAAGTAACGATCCATTATAATAATAATGATCCAGATTTAGTTTTGTATGCAAAAGAAGGACAAAGTATCAATGATTTAGGTGGAATAGATTCTCCTATAAAAGAAGGGTATAAATTTATAAATTTTTATTATGATGAAGAATTCACTAAAGCAATGTTAATTTTTTCTAAAATCAACAATGATATTGATTTGTACGCTAAATTTAGCAAGATTTATTATATTACTTATCATTTGAATGGTGGTACAACAAAAGAAGAATTGTTGACAAGTTATGTTGTTGAGGATGTTGAAAACCGAAATATTGATTTAGTTTTGCCAGAAAAAAAAGGATATTTTTTTAGAGGATGGCATGAAAAAGAAGATTGTAGCGATAGTAATTTTTATATGATAACGAAAAAAGAAGCAAGAGATATTACCCTTTTTGCTAAATGGGATGAGGCAACTCTTCAAAATGCATATTTAGGTATTCTAGGTGATAGTATTTCAACTTATAAAGGATATATTCCTAATGGTTTTGTTCATTTTCCATATTATGCAAGTTCTGATGATGGAGGGATGATCACTTTAGAACAAACTTGGTGGCGAATTACACAACAAACTTTAGGTTGTAGATTAGGAATTAATAATTCATATAGCGGAACTTGTGTAATGAACGAGTATGGATATACTACTTCAGCAGAAAATATATCGAGACTTCAACACTCAACTCGTTTTGACAATCTTCCTCCCGATATTATGATAATTTATATGGGAAATAATGATGCGTTAGTTCAAAATTTAAATACAGCTAATTTTGAAAAAAGTTATCGAAATATGTTGAATAATCTTTATACATTATATCCAAATATTCAATTATTTTTAGGTACATTATCATATGAAAAATACTTTGTTGGCAAAGATTATTATGAAGAACATGTATTAGTAACAGCTGAAGTGAATCGAATCATTCAATCTTTAGCTAGTGAGTATAATTTACCAATAATTGATTTTGCGACTGCTTATAGTGATAGTTCATATTTATTTGATACGATTCATCCTAATGTGTTGGGTATGAAAGCTTTGGCTAATGTAGCAATTGATGCGATTTCCAAATTTTATAATCCAACAACAATTTAAAATATCAGTTCATTTGTTCCTCATTTTAAACCATTTTTAAGGTTTAAAATGAGGATTTTTTATGTTTTAAAACGGAAAACATGAGATTCTTTCGTATTTATATTAACGAAAGGAGATAAAAAGAAGTATGAAAAAAATAATGATATTATTCATTTTAGTTTTTAATTTGTTATTCACTAGCAACTTTTTTATAAAAATTCAAGCTTCAACTTTGAGCGATATTAGTAAACCATTAATTGTACTACAAGGTCAAGACTATAATCAATATCTAGACTATCCAGGATATTCTATAGTAGAAAGTAATGTTAATTTCAACAAATGTGGTATTTATCTAGTTAAATATGAAAATGATTTTAATAAAAAAGTTATTGAAAAAAGAGTATATGTCAAATCTTATGAAGAATTATTAAAAGAAAAAAATTTTAATGAACAATATAAACAAATTTTAGAAGATGAAAATCTATCTAGTGTTCAAATGGTTAAAAAAGATAAGGATTCTTATTATATTAGTTTACTAGAAAAAACAGATAATGAACTTTACAATATAAAATTAGTTAAAATTACGAATGAGTGGATTGTGTATGATAAGACAATATTTTCTAAAGTTAGAGGAAAAATTGTTGATTTTGTAATCAATAATGATGAAGTTACTTTACTAGTTGAACAGGAAAGAGAAGGGTATTGCCAAGAGGTGTATCTTATTATGTTGAATAAAATTGGCGATATAGTAAATATAAAAAGGTATATTGGTGATGGTGTTGATAAAGCAAAAAAATTACTAGAAGATGACATCAATTATTATCTTATTGTTGAAACGAATTCTAGTAATAGTTTAGACTATAATTTTGAACATTCTTATCAAAGTATTGCCATTTTTGTATATAATAAAAAACAAAAAATAAATACTAGTTTTCAATATATTACTGGAAAGAATAATATGGAGGTTATCGATGCATCTATAGTTGATAATCAGATATGTATAATGACCAAGATGTATGATGCATCAATTCGACTTAAAGTATTTGATTTGTATTTTTTTTCTTGTGAAACATTAGAACAAACCAATCAAACGAATTTCACAATATCTTTAACGGAAACACCTCTTAAAATAAGCGTTGATCCTTGTGGAGAGATATATATTGTTAGTAGTGATTTTGAAAACAATGCATATGTGAATAAATTATATAAATTAAAAGATAATTTACAACAAGATTTAATGTATTCCTATCAATATCCCAAAGAAGCAGTGGCTCATTTAGTTGATTTTTTGGTAGTTAATAGTGGTCAAATCATAATGCTTTATAATTTAGTGCATCAGCAACAAAATAATTTATATGGATATGTATATCAGATTATTGATCATAATCAGATAGTGGCTCAAATTGAAGATTTTAATACAGAAAGGTATGTAAATGGATTTATACAATCCAATGAATTGTTGTTTATAGATGATAATGGTATTTATGTTAATACGATTAACAATGCAATATTTAAAGAGTTAAATCAAGAAGTAATGATAACTTCTTGTAAAGACTTTGTTTCCCCTATTTTATTTGTGAATGGACAAAAAATAAATATAGACGAAAATAAATCATTTGTAGAATATGACATCAATGTTTTTGGAACATATTTGGCATATTATTATTTTACGACACCAGATGTGGATGTTATTGTCTTTGGGGATGTTGTTGTACTACCTAGAATCAATGTTAATCAAAATGAAATATATGATAATCATTTTGATTTAGTATTTAATGGTGATGCTTTTTTAAATAATTATAAAATTATGTCGGGATATACAATTACAACACCTGGTAAATATAATTTGATTGTAGAGGGAAAAGATAAGAAAACCGTTGAGGTTGATTTTTATGTTCAGGAAATAACTACACAAGAAACAATTAAAAATAAAGATGAATTGCAAATTACAACTACAGATACAAAAAATAGTAGTGAAGATTGCATAAGAATAAATAATCATCTTCAAAACAATTATTTTTATCAAAAAGAAAGAGGAAAAGAGATTTGGACTCTACTTATACCAGTTTGTGCTTTTATTTTACTAATCATAACTATTGTTCGAAAAAGGAGTTAAAATGAAGAAAATAGGTTTTATAAGTTTTATATTATTGTGTTGTTATTTTACTTTTATAACGCCCGCTCAGGCAGATAAAACAAGTCAGGAAGTAGAGTTTTATGAAGAAGTTGAAAGAGAAGTTATGTTAGAAAATATTGATAATGTGGATATTTTAGATAGTGATATTTATACTACAAATGGTGAGTTTTATTACTTAAGATATAATATAAAGAAAAAAGGAAAATGACTTGAGA
>OHGK01000503.1_pt1 | contig 26603 bp, 23 predicted proteins | sample 1567671 | NCBI WGS metagenome assembly OHGK01 (sample SAMEA3879577, study PRJEB24766) | human gut metagenome | biome: human-associated habitat; feature: feces | place: USA | collected 1985/1987 | reverse complement strand
TTTACAAATATAAAAAAAAATACTATAATACCTAAAGTGTTTATAAGTAGGAGTTAGGATTATGATGACAAAAGAAGTGAACGAATGGATTAGGAAAATTGAAACTGGCAATTATTCATCTTGGGATATTATGGAAGAATTTGCTCAAATGTCTAAATATTTAACAAAAGAAGAACTTGATCAAATCAAAAAACGTCTTGAAGGTTCTATAAAACATTAAAAATCTCTGGCAAAAGCTTGAAAAATATGTTATAATAAATATTATAGTCTGAGAGGTTTTCTGATGTCTTATTATGACGATTTGCTTCATAAAATTCCAAAAATTAAAAAAATTTTGGACAATGATACCAATTATACAATATACCATTACACCAAACCGGAAAAGTTATTGAATATCCTTTCAGGCGGGGCATTAAGATTTTCTAATGCACTATATCTCAATGACAAAGAAGAAATCGCATATTCATACAGGCTGATTGTTCACCTGATAGATGAAATTGACGGGCTTAATCCTGATTTGTTTGAAAAAATTAAAAACCATTTCCGAAACAAATACAAAAATATTGTCGACGGAAACGACGATTTTATAAACAAACTCGAATACTTCACAACATCATTTTCTACCGAAAGCGACAACCTTACACTATGGAATAACTATGCTAAAGGTAAAAATTACACAGGTTACAATATAGGATTTGACAAGAAAAAACTTGTATCAGAAATGGATACAAACGGCTATTTGCCAATTTATGGCAGCGTAATTTACGATAAACAAAAACAAATAAAAGTTATCCATGCGATTTTCAAAAAATGGAATATGCTTTTTGAACGCGCTTTAAAATGTAAGAAACAAAATGAAGTTAAATTATTTGATATTTTGTTTGAATTGATAGATGTTTTAAGTATTGTCAGCATATTCTTTAAAAACCCACAATTTAATAACGAACACGAATACCGGATAGTTATCGTAAATGTTTTTGGCGCAGAAAACTCAAAACCGACAGGCATTGTTGAAAAAAACGGCCTGTTTGTTCCTTATTTGGAATACAAGTTTTCAAAAGATTCGGTAACATCAATCAATATCGGACCAACTTTTGATGAAAATATTTTCTACACAAGCACAAACCGTATGTTATTAAATTTTGGGTACGAAGATAAAGAAGTTCACCGCTCTAAAATCCCGCTAAGATACTAGCAAGATATACATACCTGTTCAATTGTTTTATCTGAAAAATTTTTATACTATAATTTAAAATAAATTTCAGGAGGTTTGTATGCTTATAGAGTTAAACGAAGAAAATTTTGATAAAGAAACCAAAAATGGTCTAAAGCTGTTGGAATTTTACACAACCTGGTGCGGATATTGCAGAAACCAGAGAATTGAACTTGAAGAATTAAAAGATTCAGATATGTGGATTGGGTTGGTTGATGCCGATGAAATGCCTGAAACTGCTAAAAAATTCGGAGTTAAAGGATTTCCAACATTTGTACTCTTGAAAAACGGTGAGAAAATCGCCGAATTTCCAGGTTTTCACCAAAAAGCCCAGTTATTAAACAGACTAATGGATTATATCGGTAAATAAAACTTATATCATATAAACTTCACCGCTATTATGATCAAAATGGCATTTTGCAATATAGAGGTTGCCTGAATCCACTGCAGATTTGATAATCTCAGAATGCTCCATAATATAATCTTCTACCCATACAGTGTGCTTTTTGGCAAATTTATTATTACAATCCATTTGACCGGCTTTATCAATCACAGGATAAACGCATTTTAATATTGATTGAAAATTCTCTGTAATTTGAGGGTAATGCTCGTTTGCATACGTCATAACCCCGCAATCATCGTGTCCGAGAAGGATTAAAAGAGGTACATGTAGTTTTTTCACAGCATACTCAAGACTTTCCAATACATTAGGCCCGACAGTTATCCCCGCAACCCTTACTACAAAAAGTTCACCTATTCCGCAATCAAAAATTATCTCAGGCACAACCCGCGAGTCCGAGCAGCTGAGAACACAAGCGTAAGGTTCTTGATACAATGCAAGCTTTTGTAATGTTGAAAGGCACATATTTTTGGCGGTCGGAGTACCGTTTATAAAATTTTTATTACCCTTTAAAAGCTTTTGCAGCTCTTGTTTTGCACTATTTGGAATATTATCAGGCAAATTCATAATCTTATTTTCTCCTTATTTTCTTTTTCTTATATTATAAGATGTTTTCCATCTTGTCAAAATTTCGGCTGATTAAATATACATTACCTGAACGAATAAATTTTACCAATCATAAGTTATACTTTGATTAGTATGAACAACTCTTTAACCAAAAAATTTAACCGTTTGATATGGATAAACAGAAATATTAATAACCTGAAAAATTACGCAAAATCTTTGGAAGAGTTTAAACTATTTGGCACTCTTGCAAAACTTGGCACCTACATTGAACAAAGCGGACTACAAAACCCGGAAATTTATAAGTTGCTGGGGGAAGTCTACAGAAGTTTTGATATTGGAAGAACGATATATTTCCAAGAAAGATATATGAAAGAAACAACAATCGAAATCCCCGCAAATGAATACAACATGCTCGGATTATACTATAACACGCTGTTCCAGTACTACACTTCGGATTATTCAATTATTCAAAAAGCTCTATATAATATAGAAACAGCCTGCAAAATGGAGCCTGAAAACAGCCAATTCAATAAAAATGCTGCACTCACAGCTTACAGAGCAAAAGATTACCAAACATGCGCAAGATATTATAAAAAACTTTTTGAAATCGGAAAGATTACAAACCTTGATAAATATGACTATGCAGCATTCTGCTTCCAAGCCGGAGATTATGCAGGCTGGCGAAAATACTTTCCTGCAAGATTTTTTAAAGAAATTATGCCTATAAAATACCCTAAAATTCAAAAACCTGAATGGGACGGAGTAGTTGATATAACAGACAAAACACTGCTTATACATTATGAACAGGGATTTGGCGATACATTTTTAATGTGGGGATATTTGCCAAGGCTTAAAAAACTTGCAAAACATATTATTTTTGTCGTTCCCGACATAACTTATGACCTGTTAAAAAATAACAGCTGCCAAGTTGAGGTTATACCTGAAAGCCGGGCAGACTTAAATTCACTGGAATTTGACTATCATATTCCGTCTATGGGAATTCCAATAGTCTTAAAACTTGAAGGAAAAGACCTTTGTATAGGAGAAGGCTATATTAAAGCAGATGAAAAGCTCGTTAAAGAATATAAAGAAAAGTATTTCAATAACGACAAATTAAAAATCGGAATATGTTTTTCCGGAAGTATATATGGCGATCCGACCAGAAATATATCACCTGACAGGCTTCTTATTTTAGAAGAGTTGAAAGATGTTGAAATCTATTCACTAACAAAATATATCAATGATGATAAATTTAATATGTTCAGAAAAAACAAAATCCATAATATAGTAAAAGATTTCAATGATTTCAATCAAACCGCTGCAGCTATTGAAAACTGCGACATTATTTTAACAACGGATAATGTTATCATGAACCTGTCAGGCGCATTAGGTAAAAAAACACTTGCCCTGTTTAACTGGTATTATGACTGGCGCTGGTTTGACATTAAAGGTGAAAATATTACCTATTTGACATCGGTTAAGCCGTTTGTTAATGATAAAATGAACAACTGGGATTACTCAATCAATGCCGCTGTTGCTGAAATTAGAAAAATACAAAACAGTTAATCTCCGAATTTTCCAAACTCGCCAATCGTCTTAAAATGATGAATATCAAATTTCTCGACACGCGGTTCTACAACTTTTTTAATAATTACATTTTCAACAAAAACATCAATAGGTTTTACTGTCAGAAGTAATGCTGTAAAAGATCCTAAAGCTTTCCAGGATTTAAGTTTAAATATTTGTTTATCAAGTTTTGCTTTCAGCACGTCCATATCCTTGCAAGAGTTTAAAACCTCTGTAAATTGATTTATAGCAAACTGTTTAATCCTTGTTTCATCAGAGTTTGCAATAGCACCGTGCTTGCAATTTCCTAAAAGTTTATCATAAATTTTTGCAAACATATTTTTCTTTTCGTATGAACGAGTTTTACCCGAATAAAAAATATCAAAACTGTTTGAGAAATCCTTAACTATGTCATCTCTATTTCGCGCCTGGTTAAATATATCATGTTCGGATGAATGCCCTTTTATAAAACGCAAGGTTTGTTCTTTAGCATTTGTTGAGATTTTTTCACCTTTATATTTGTCTAATTGAGAAAAAGCGCTCTGCCCGATATGTCCAAACATTGTCGGCAAAAGAATACTTGCAAATGCTTGGAAAACAGCTTGTGAAAATGCACGCTTGGCATCAGGGTCATATTTGTTGCCTTTATTTTTGTATTTATCATAAACATCAGCACCAAAATACATCAATGCCGGCACCCAAAAAAGTCTTGCCGTTGCCGGTGCAATTTCATTAATCGCAACACCGATATCATTAGTGTAGCCCAAACCTCTGAGCGGCCAATTAGCAAGAGGGTCTACATATTTCTTTTCATTTTTATTTTTTTCATTTAATGCATCAAAATTGGTCTTTAAATCATCTCCTCTAAACAGCAGAGACTGGTTAACCGGGGCTATTCTCATTTTTTCTCCAAGCCGGATAATATAATCCTATTCAAATAATCGCAAAATTTATATTAGCGTAAAAAAAATGAATTTTCAAATAAATTGATACATATTGTTACCTAAAAACTTGGCTATAAGTTAACAAATCCCGTATCATCAAGAAGATTATCGCTGTTTGCAGATTCTACAGCCATTCTGTCACAGCGTTCATTGTATTCATGCCCGTTATGACCTTTTATCCATATAAACTTTACATTATGAGTTTTTTTTGCAGTCAAAAGCCTTTCCCAAAGGTCTTTATTTTTAACCGGCTGCTTATTTGAACCCTTCCAGCCTCGCTTAATCCAACCATCAATCCAATTTTGATTAAATGCATCAACTAAATACTTTGAATCAGAAGTTAATTCTACATCACAAGGTTTTTTAAGAGCCTCTAACCCGACAATCGCCGCCAGAAGTTCCATTCTGTTATTTGTGGTAACCTTAAACCCTTGTGTTAATTCTTTTTTATGAATTTTACCACCTTCATCTTCTGCAACAAGAATCGTTCCGTATCCGCCTTTTCCCGGGTTTCCGCTGCAAGCTCCGTCTGTATATATTTTTATAAGCATTTATATCTCCTTTTTTTACCCCTCTTCAGTAATATCCCAGACTTCCAAAACATCAGACGGAATATCATTCAGAAACCGTGAAGGTTTTGATAAAACCATATTCATTGAATAATCATACATGTCAACAGGATACGTAATATATAAATTATTTTTGGCACGGGTTGAAGCTACATACATCAGGCGAAGTTCTTCGTCCATTTCTTCTTCTGAATTAAACGAATATGCACTCGGAAACCTTCCATCAACCGCGCCGATTATAAATACACTGTCCCACTCAAGCCCCTTTGCAGAATGAATTGTAGATATAGTAAGCGCTTCATCATCACTGTTGCGTTTATACATACCTTCAACACTTGCATCAGGCGGCTCAAGCGCTAAATCACTGATAAAATCTTCAAGATTTGAATACTGCCCGGCAAGATATTCAAAATGATCCAAATCCTTTTCACGTTTTGAAAAATCGTCATATTTATCTTTCAATATCGGTTTGTAATAATTTATAACTTCTTCCACAATGTCAGAAGGCTTTTTAATTGCAATATTATGTCTTAATTTATCCAATGTTTTTAACAGCGGAACAATACTGGCGGTTTTATTTGACGGTAAAAGCTTTATATCAGGGTTTAATTGCCCTTTTATAACAGGAATAATATTATTAACCGTAGCAGCGCCAACCCCTTTTAACAACAGTAAAATTCTGTTTAAACTAATTATATCATCAGGGTTTATAATAACACGCAAATGCGCGGTTAAATCTTTGATATGAGCAGTTTCCATAAATTTCGGACCGCCAAATTTCTGATAAGGAATTGCCCGTTTTGAAAGTTCAATCTCAAGAGAATATGACATTCTGGCATTACGCGCAAGAACACAGATATCTGACAAACTTATATCTTCATCTAAAAGCTCAAGAATCCTTTGGCATATAAAGTCAGCTTCCATCTGGGTATCTTTTGCACAAATCAGCGCAGGCACAACAGGAGATTGAATATCTGAAAATAACGTTTTAGCATATTTTTCTTTTGCTTTTGAAATTATTGTATTGGTGAATTTCAAAATATTTTGCGTACTGCGGTAATTTTGTTCAAGTTTAATAATCTTTGTACCTTCAAACATTTTCGGAAAGTCCAAAATATTGCGATAATTTGCCCCGCGGAAAGAATAAATACTCTGCGCATCATCACCAACTGCCATAATATTATTATGTTCCGATGCCAAAAGCCTTATCACATCAGCTTGCAAGGCATTGGTATCCTGGTATTCATCAACCATAATATATTGATACTGTGCTGATAATTTTTTGCGCAAACCTTCGTTATTTTCAAGCAATAATTTAACATACAAGAGCAAATCATCATAATCTAATACAGAATTCTCACGCTTATACGCAACATACGCCTTGTGAACTTCAATAATTTTATCTTCACAGTGCGTAAATTGCGGAAACTCTTTTTCAATAATCTGCTTTGTCGGAGTTTCTTTATTAACACTTTTTGAATAAATTTCAAGTATTGTGGATTTTTTAGGAAATCTTTTTTCTTTTTTAGGATAAAGCTGTCCTGTAATATGGTTTATAATATCTTCACAGTCTGTTTTATCTAAAATCGTAAAATTATTTTTAAGTTTCAATAATTTTGAATAACGCCTTAAAATTATATTTGCAAAAGAGTGAAAAGTTCCGCCGGCAACTTTTTCACATCTTTCATCAAGAACAATAGAAGCCCTTGAAAGCATTTCCGCTGCTGCCTTTTTAGTAAAAGTTAAAAGCAAAATATTATCCGGATTAATTCCATCTTCAATAAGTCTGGCAACACGATATGTTAAAGTTTTAGTTTTCCCTGAACCGGCACCGGCGATAACAAGAATCGGCCCGTGTTTTGCAACCACTGCAGATAACTGTGCAGGATTCAAATCAGCCTCATAACTGACCTTATAGTCACTCTTTACGGCATCACGCTTTTTCAGCACATATTTTCTGCGTGCCGGCTGATTTTTCCCCTCTTCTGTTTTTATAATTTCATCTGCCATCTCTCGGTTATTATAATCCGCTCAAGATCGTAATTTCAATCTTTAAATGTAAAGTTTTGATAAGAGTTTTGGATTTTTCCTAAATTTCAACAAAAAACTACCGATAACTAAAATAAGTGTAAGAAGAAATAGAGAGTATTTATGATGAAAAAAGTATTAACGGTTTTTATGCTTTGTGCAATGTTTATGCTCACATTTGCACCTGTTTCAAATGCTGCAGCAAAAAATTCGGTACCTCCGACATCTGCCCGCTGGCTTTATCCAAAACAGATAAAAACATATATTCCGCCAAATCATAAAAGAACAACTATGATGAAACATGCATTTGCAGAGTGGACTCAAAAGACAAAAGGAAAAGTAGTCTTTAGATATGTTTCCTCTCCTAAGACAGCTCAGATAAGAGTATTTTTTGTAGCATCAGTTCCTGATGCGGAAAGAGAAATCGGTTTAACAAAATCACGCACAATCGGTAAAGGCAAAATGCTGCGTTCTGAAATTTATATAGCCGAAAAAACAGCACAGGGCTATTCTTTGGGCAGAGATGCAGTTTACACCTGTATGCTCCATGAAATAGGACATGCCATAGGTATATTTGAGCACTCAGATGATCCGCTGAGTATTATGTACCCTATCGAAGATGACAGACAGGAAATTTTAAACTCCGATCTAAAAAAACTTTACCAAATATATGAATGGAAATAATAACAAGGAGCTATAAATCATGAAAAAACTTTTTATGACATTTGTACTATTCACTACGCTTACAGGAGTATCCTGCAATTGCGTATTGGCAGACGGCAGATGGCAAAATCCAAAATCCATAAAAGTTTATATCGAACCTAACACCAAAAAAGAACTAATGAAAGATGTGTTTGAAGACTGGGAAAGAAAAACAAATAACAGAATATATTTTATATTTACCTCAAACCCGGATAATGCACAAATCAAGGTTACCCTGATTAAAAACTTTTCCAACAATGAAAAGCCGCAACGCGGTGACACTTTCCCTCTGGGGAAAACACATTATATGGTAAGAGATGGAATAATGCAAAGTGCAAATATTGAAATATGCACCCACAGCCCTGTTTCAAAAGCTTTATACCGAAATTCCGCAATTTACTTTGTAATGTTTCATGAAGTCGGCCATGCAATTGGACTGCATGAACACTCCCAAGATAAAAACAGCATAATGTACCCGCTCAAACACAACAGAAATCAAACTCTGACACAAGCAGATTTAAAAAGATTAGGCAAATTATATAACTGGAAATAATAAATAATTAGTTTTTAAGAAGGAATCTTCACGCAGAATTCTGTGCGGAGATTTTCTTCGCTTGTTACAACGATTTCACCGCCATGAGCAACCGCAATTTGCTGAGACAGGTACAGCCCAAGACCTGTTCCGACTTTTCTCAATTTTTTAGCCGCAGAATAATATTTGTTAAATATCATTTTTATTTCGTCTTTACCGATTCCCTGTCCGTAGTCAATAACCGAAATAGTCGTAAACCCTTGAATTTTTCCAATTTTAACATCTATTGCTTTTTGAGTATTGCTATGATCTATCGCATTAGATATAAGATTTTTTATAACTCTTTTTAACTGCATAGAATCAGCATTTAAAACAGGATTGCTACTTTGAGGAGTAAAATTTATCCCAACTTTAATATCATTAGCCAACGGTTTCATCTCATTAACGATATCGGTGATAAATGAATTAAGAGATATAGTTTCTTTTACCAGTTTAATCCCTTGTTCTTTAAGTTTATAAGTTTCAAGCAAAATCTGAACAAGTTCCAAAAGGTTTTTATTAGAGGTTTTCATATTATCAAGCGCGAATTTTTGCTTCTCGGATATTTTCCCGAATTTATCTGCCAGAAATAAATCAATCATATTTGAAGCCGCAACAATAGGAACTTTCAAATCGTGTGTTAACGTCGCAACAAAATCTTCTTTTAATGTTTCGATTTCTTTTTCTGTCGTAATATCTTTGATAATAAGTACAAATCTCTTTTTTTCAAGAGAAGACAGGGGCTGGGAATTAATTACAAAATTGTTTGTCGGAGTATGTTTAATAAAAATTTCACTGTTGTTAAGATCTGAGAGTTCAAACTCTTCATCATTCACCGGCTGAATAAATTCAAAAACATTTTTACCTATAATATCTTTTCCTTTAATCCCGAACCATTTTAAAATTTTTGGGGTAGCTCTTAAAATATCAAACTTTTCATTAATAATCAAAATCCCGTCAGATAAAGAATTGATAACAGATTCAAGCAGTTTATTTTGCCGCATAAGTTCAGCCTGATATTCAATAATCATCTTTTCTCTGTCATTAAGAGTCTCAACCATTCTGTTAATACTATCTGTTACATTTTGATATGTAGGATGCTCAATTTTTTCAATTTTTGTAGATAAATTCCCGTATCTGATAGAATCAACAGTTGTCGTAACTTTTCCAAGATAATCGTTAATCTTTGACCAGCGCTTATTCGTTTTTCTTGTTATAAAAAACAAACAGATGAAAACTATGATTACACAAATATTAATAACGTAAAAATATGAAAACATTTATTACTTTTTTCTCTCTTATTATCTAAACTTTTAGCGCTTTATGATATAATTATATCAGATAGTTGCGGGTTTGTTAATATATAAGGAAATATATCTGAAAAATGACAACGATTAAACTTCCAAACTCAATAAAGATGGTTATTACAGATTTTGACGGAGTTGTTACGGATAATTGCGTATATGTTAATGAAGATTTTACAATGAGCCGCAAACTTAACTTCAAAGATGTTATGGGATTTTCAATTCTTAAAAAGAACGGATTTAAAATAGCTATTATTTCCGGTGAAAAAAATTCTGCAATAGAAATTTTATCAAAAAAATTCAATATAGAAGAAATTCACCAAAATATCAGAATAAAAATTGATGTATTAAAATCAATTATTGAAAAATATCAGCTTAAACAAGATGAATATGTATATATCGGCGATGATGTAAACGATTTGGAATGTCTGAATTATGCAAAATATAAAATATCGGTTCCGCACGCTGTTGAAAAAGTTAAATTAGTCAAAGATATTCAAATAACAAACAACGAAGCAGGAAACGGAGCATTTAGAGAGGTAGTAGATTGTCTGGCTGGATAAAAAATATCGTTAATAAAATAAAAGACCTAAGCGGTTCTGTAGACTCATACAAACAAGATTCAATAATCCAATCATTACCAACAGTTGCTTATGTAAATAAAGCAAAAAAACTTATTGATGAAAAACACTACGATAAGGCGGAAGAAATTCTTAAAAAAGCTCTTGATATTTCCAACCAAGACTCACTTGTATATAAATATCTGGGAAAAATTTATGAAGTCCGTTTAAAATTTCAAGAAGCTGCAAAATATTATGAAACATCTTCAAAATTAAATCCGCAGGACAAAGAAATCTGGCTGCGATACGGAATGAGCCAATTATACTCTCAAAAATACGATGAAGCCATAGCATCTTTTGAAAAAGCAAACAAAATTACCCCCCTAAACACAGATGTATTCACCGGCTGGGGTATGGTTTTAATGAAACAAAAAAAATACGCACTGGCAAGAGATAAATTCGTAACCGCGTCACAAATAAGCAAATACAATTTCACGGCAATTTTATTATCTGCAATTATGGAAATCCGCCTGTGTGATTACGAATCCGCAGAAATGAAACTTCAATTCTTGGCAAAAGTTGCCCCAAATGAAAGCAGCACTTATGAATACGCAAATTTAAAATTGCTAAAATCAGACTATAAAGAAGCTGAAACTTATGCTAAAAAATCACTTAAAATCAATAAACAAATGCTGCCGGCATATTTTGTACTGGGCGAAGTCTATTCAATCCAAAAAAACCTTGAACAAACCGAAAAAACTTTTAATACGGCAATAAACAACGACCTTGAAAACGATACTCTCCATTTTGAATGGGGAAAAGCTTATGTTAGATTTTTTGAATTTGAAAAAGCAGGTAAACATTTTCAAACCGCGTTAGAAAAAAACAGTAATTATATAGATGCAAAAATCGGCTTAGCACTCGTTTCGGCATATTCAAACGATTTTACATTAGTTGATGAGCTAAAAGAAAAATACGGCAATAATGTCTATATACAAGAAGCAATCGGACTGGAAAGACTGGCTGCCGAACAATATGAAGATGCAATTGAAACATTTAAAAAAGCACTCAGAACCGACAGCAAACAAACTTATAATTATTTAAATCTTGCCAGAACATACCAAAAAAACAATAACAAAGATAAAACCAGAGAATATTTTGAAAAATTTATCTGCGAAAATCCTCAATACATTAAAGGTTTTCTTGAATATTCAAAATGGTTAATAAATATTTCAGATTTTGCTGACGCTCAAAGAAAACTGCGCAGAGCAGAAAAATTTGATAATAATAACCCGGAAATCCTAAATTTATTATTTTATTCCTCTTACAGACTTGTCAAGGAGAATATTTGCGAATATAATATAAAGGAAGCAATTTCTATTGCAGATAAAATAGCGTCAATCGGAACATTTAATTATGCAGACGAACGACAGGAGCTTGAAAACATTTTAATAAATATACAGGGAAATAATTAAAGTGAAAAAGGTAATAGTACAAAAGTTTGGCGGAACCTCCGTTGCAGACACCGATAAAATAAAAAACGTAGCAAAAACCGTAATAAGAGAGAAAAATAACGGAAATGATGTGGTCGTTGTAGTTTCAGCAATGGGACACACCACCGATCACCTTGTAAAAATGGCAAATGATTTAAACCCAAACCCTTCCGCAAGAGAAATGGACATGCTTTTATCTACAGGGGAATGCGTTTCAATTGCGCTGTTAACAATGGCTATCCAAGCTCAAGGACATAAAGCGGTGAGCTTTAATGCAACTCAAATTGGAATTTTAACCGAAAACGTTCACTCAAAAGCAAGAATCGTTGACATTAAAACCGAAAAATTGAAAAAAAATCTCGATGCGGGCAATATAATAGTTGTAGCAGGATTTCAGGGAGTAACTGAAGACGGTGAAATCACAACATTAGGCCGCGGCGGCTCAGATACATCTGCTGTAGCTTTAGCAGCAGCACTAAACGCCGAAAGATGCGACATATACACTGATGTAGAAGGAGTTTACACAACAGATCCGCGCGTTGTCCCAAATGCTTCAAGACTTGATACTATTTCATATGAAGAAATGCTTGAACTTGCACATGCCGGAGCTAACGTACTTCACCCAAGAAGTGTTGAAACCGCAAAACAATATGCTGTACCGTTAAGAGTCCGCAGCAGTTTTAAACTTGATAATATGGGAACTTTAATTGTAGGAGTTGAAAAAATGGAAATAAATAAACCTGTAGCAGGTGTTGCTGCTGATTCATCACAAGTAAGAGTTGTAGTATGCGACGTTCCGGATACTCCGGGAGAAGCCGCAATTTTATTCGGAAGTCTTGCTGAACAGAATGTATCTGTTGATATGATTATCCAGTCCTATGCGCGCAAATCATCTCAAACAAATGATATTGCATTTACTATCAACAAAGAAGATTTGGCAAAAGCCACCGAGGTTTTAGAAAAAGTAAAAGTTAAACTTGGTGCTGCTAACGTTAAAATTGATGATAATATTGCAAAAGTATCCATCATTGGGGCAGGTATGATTGACAGACCGGGTATTGCATCAACAATGTTCCAAACATTGGCTGATAACAAAATCAATATCAGAATGATTTCAACAAGTGAAATAAAAATCAGCTGTTTAATAAACAAAGAAGATGCCCAAGCTGCAGTTAAAGCATTACACGATGTATTTAATCTTGGCTGTGATGAAGTTGCAGATGTAAAGGGCACATTACCTGATGTATAAAAATCAAATGTAACAAAATGTTATAAAAAAGGCAGAATTTTAACATTCTGTCTTTTTTTAATAGCAAATTTTTTTATTTTCTGCATTAATATGTTTGGGGATAAGGTCTCAAGCATGCAAAATCTAACTTTGAATAATATGTTAAATAAATCTTTGGTAAGCCAGCATCAAGCTTATCAATACATTCCGGAGCCGGAAAATAAATCCATGCCGGTTAAAGTTGTAAATGAAAATTCAAAATCGAATAAAATGAATACCATAATTCCTGCAACACTATTAACCGCCGGCGGTATTCTGCTTTATTACGGATTTAAGGCACCGACTAAAACCAGATTATTCAGAACCCACGTAAACAACCGATTATACACTATGGAAAAAAAGGTTCAAGACTTTAACACCTTTATCAAAAATATGATAGATACATCTTTTGAAAGCGTAAATTCAAATATAGAAGCTTATAAAAACTCAAGAACTATCAATTTTTCAGAATCCATAAGCCACATAAAAATGCTGAATGCACCAAATAAAGTTATTAATGCCCAAGATTTAGCATTTGAGGCAATAGCTAACCACCATAATGAATATAACAGAACCGGACCTTCTGATATGGGAATATTTTCTTCCAATATCGAAAAAGTAAAATCGACAGTTGCAAAAAAAATAGAAGCTGAAAAAGATAAATTAAAACTTGAGCTTGGAGATTTTGCCCACCTGCCTGCATTCAAGGACGGCAGCCATTCAGATATTGTAGAAGCCGGAGAAGATAAACTTATAACAATGCAAACCGCTCTTATGGAACAAATAGAAGAGATGAAATTTAGCCGCCTTAATTTAGTAACAAAAAACAAATACCGAACAATGGCTGAATATATAATAAAAGCTCGCGAACTTAAAAATCAGGCAAAAGAAAATGTTATCAATGTAACTTTTGATCATATCAGAACACTTCTAAAACTTGATAAAGATTTTATACCTTCATATTTTAAAGTTCCCGGTACGGAAAACTTTGAAAAATTAACAGCAGCAGAATTAAAGCCAAGACTTTTACCACTGTCGTTGAGAAAAACTTTTGAAAACAACATATTTTTAGATACCGTGCAGAAAAAAGATTTCGGAAACCTCACATACGAAGACATCAAAGCAATCTTTTATTCAATGCCTTATGACAACAATCTTAAAGATTTAGGGTTTCTAATAGACAGGCTGCGCCTCAGACAAGCAACCTTGAAAGCCAGACGCCCGGATATCAAAAACTCATACGATGTTATTATCCCTAAACTTGAATATCTTTCAAATAAACTGCATCAATTTGGTAGAAATGAACTGATAGAAAAAGCAGCTTCTGAAAATTATAACAATATGAATGTAGAAAAAAGAAGGGCATCTCTTTACTATATAAGCAATATTTCAAGAAGGTTGGGCTATGAAAGCCTTGAAAAAATGGACATAGATTTTGCAAAAAACAGCCCAGCATACGAAAAATTAAACATCCGAGAATATATGAAAATAATAAAAAACAATCCTGATTTATATTTCTTTTAATTAAAAGATGTTAAAAGTTTTGAAGTAACCCCTTTTATTAAGATATTTATAAATATTTTCATGATAAAATTTTAATACAAAAAATTATCTGATGGATATTTTACTAGAAGGAGAAAAAAATTATGACAGAAAAACGAGTATGGCTTTTTCAAGAAGGCAATGCAACTATGCGTAACCTTCTTGGCGGAAAAGGTGCAAACTTGGCAGAAATGACAAACTTAGGTTTGCCGGTTCCTCCGGGTTTGACAATCACAACCGAAACTTGTATGGCTTATATTAATAATGGCAACAAAATGCCAGAAGGTCTAATGGACGAAGTTAAAACAGCTTTGAAAGAAGTTGAAACTCAAAAAGGACAAAAATTCGGCGATGCCGAAAACCCTCTTTTAGTTTCTGTAAGATCCGGAGCAAGAGTTTCTATGCCTGGTATGATGGAAACTATTTTGAACTTAGGCTTAAACGATCAAACTGTAGAAGCTATGATTAAATTAACTAACAATCCTAGATTCTGCTATGATTCATACAGACGTTTCTTAACAATGTTCGGTTCAGTTGCCTGGGAAATGGATAGACAAAAATACTTCGAATCTGAACTTGAAAAAGTTAAAGAAAGAGAAGGCGTAAAACAAGATACAGAAATTTCTGCAGAAGGATTAAAATCTTTAATTCCTGCATACAAAAATATTATTAAAGAAGTTACAGGCAAAGAATTCCCTCAAGATCCTTACGTTCAACTTCAAGAAGCAATTGAAGCCGTATTCAGATCTTGGAATATTCCTCGTGCTGTTGCTTACAGAAATATGAACAAAATCGATCACAATTTCGGTACAGCAGTAAACGTACAATCAATGGTATTCGGTAACATGGGTGACGATTGCGCAACAGGTGTTTCTTTCACTCGTAACCCTGCAACCGGTGAAAATAAATTCTACGGCGAATACTTGACAAATGCTCAAGGTGAAGACGTTGTAGCAGGTATCAGAACCCCAAAACCTATTGCTGAATTGGAAACTGAAATGCCTGAATTATACAAACAATATGTTGATATCGCTAAAAAACTTGAACTTGGTTACAAAGATGTTCAAGATATGGAATTTACTATTGAAAAAGGTAAATTGTATATTTTACAAACTCGTAACGGAAAACGTACTGCAGCTGCTGCTGTAAAAATCGCTGTTGATATGTGCGAAGAAGGTATCATCTCAAAAGAAAGAGCAATCCAATTGGTTGATCCATATTCAGTAAACCAAATCTTACTTCCTTGTTTTGATCAAAAAGCATTGGAAGAAGCTCATAAGATTGCACAAGGTGTAAACGCATCTCCGGGTGCTGCTGTTGGTAAAATTGTATTCGATACAGAAGAAGCAGCTAAACGCGGCGAAGCAGGCGAAAAAGTTATCCTTGTTCGTGTAGAAACTTGTCCTGATGATATTCACGGTATGGCAGTTTCTCAAGGTGTATTAACACTAAGAGGCGGTGCTACATCTCACGCTGCTGTTGTTGCTAAAGGTATGGGAAAACCTTGTGTTTCAGGTTGTGAAGATATGAAAATCAACCTTGCAAATGAAACATTAACAGGCTGTGACGGTACTGTTTACCACAAAAACGACGTTATTTCTTTAGACGGCGGAAAAGGTATCGTTATGGATGGTGCAGTTAAACTTGTTGAAGCAAAAATCGACGAAAACTGGAATAAATTCTTCACTTGGGTTGATGAAATCAAAACAATGAAGGTTGAAGCTAACGCTGATACTCCAAAAGATATTGCAAATGCAATCAAATTTGGAGCTGAAGGTGTAGGTCTTTGCAGAACAGAACACATGTTCATGGATCCTGACAGACTTCCTTGGGTTCAAAAAATGATTATTGCAGGAACTCCTGAAGCAAGAAAAGAAGCTTTAGATAAACTTCTTCCTATGCAGTATTCAGATTTCTATGCAATGTTTAAAGCTATCGGTGAAAAACCAATGACAGTAAGACTTCTTGACCCGCCTTTACACGAATTCCTTCCTTCAAAAGAAGATTTGATTGCAGAAGTTGCAACATTAAAAGCTCAAGGCAAAGATGCTTCTGAAAAAGAAGAATTACTTCACGTTGTTGAAGGTCTTTCAGAATCTAACCCAATGATGGGTCTTCGTGGCTGCCGTCTTGGTTTAACTTTCCCTGAAATCAACGAAATGCAAGTTAGAGCAATCTTTGAAGCAGCATGTGATGCGAAAAAAGAAGGTATCAATGTTAAACCTTGGGTAATGATTCCTCTAATCGGACACGTTAACGAACTTAAAGTTGCAAAAGAAATCTTAACTCGCGTAGCTAAAAACGTAATGGAAGAAAAAGGTATCGAAGTTGAATACAAATTCGGTACAATGATTGAAATTCCGCGTGCAGCATTAACAGCTGATGAAATCGCAGAATACGCAGAATTCTTCTCATTCGGTACAAATGACTTGACTCAAATGACATTTGGCTACTCAAGAGATGATGCTGAAGGTAAATTCTTAAATCGCTATGTAGAACAAAAAATCTTACCTTCTAACCCATTTGAAACACTTGATACAAAAGGTGTCGGCCAGCTTGTTGAAATGTCAATGAAGAAAGGAAAACCGGTTAATCCGAACCTTTTGGGCGGTGTTTGCGGCGCTGCTGACGACCGCCTGCAACAAGGACGAAGTGATTTTGGACGACCGGGATCATGCTCCCGTCATTACGCTCGACAGCGAGTCGGGGGTTTATACCGTCAAGATGGGCCGGGAGCTGACCATCGCTCCTACGGTGGAGTATGCCGAGGGAGCTACCTACTCATGGATCGTCGATGGCAAGCTGGCAGGTTCCGAACCGACCTATACGGCCGTCTTTACCGAACTGGGTGAAGTGTATATCACGTTCCGTGTCGAAACGGCTGCCGGAAAAGCTGAAGCGGAGCTGCGGGTGGATGTGCTGGAGCTTACTCCGCCCGTCATTTCGCTCGCACTGCCTGCCGAGGGGCTCAAGGTTCTGCCGGGTGTCGAATATACCTTCACTCCCGATATTCAGCATTCGGACCAGGAGGACTTCCGCTGCCGGTGGCTTTGTGCCGGCGAGGTCGTTTCTACGCAGATGAGCTATACCTTCCGGGAAGAGGCGGTGGGGAGCTACCCGATCCGTATCGAGGCATCGAACGACGACGGAACCTCCTTCAAGGAATTTGTCGTGGAGGTCGTGGAGAAGATGCCTTCGGAGGTCCGCTTCGAAAAGCTCTCTCATTACTGTAAAACGACCGATCGGAGCACGTTCGTCGGCCGTGCGGTCTATCTTGCGCCGTCGCTGGCTTATATCGCCGATCCGCAGTTCGTCTGGTCGGTTGATGGGGAACCGGTCGTAGCCGAAACGGGTGCCGTGTTTAAGTTTACACCCGACGGGCCGGGCGACTATACCGTTCGGGTCGATGTGACCGAAGGCGGCGATGCTTCCGAGCGTCTTACGCGAAACATCGTCCGAGGGGTTGCTACGCTGTCTGCCGAGATCGTCGTTCATGCCTTTGCGGACGAGGAGCAGCGCCGACGCCCGGCGAGTGTGGCGAGCAGTCGTTTCCAGCATGCGGTTTACGAATTTCTGCCCGCTCCCGGGCAGTTGGTCGGCGAAAAGACCGAAGCCGGATATACGGGCAACGAGCGTACCCATGAAGATGCCGTGGCTTATGCAGCCGGGAGGCTGGAGGCGCGGAGTTATGTTTCGCTCGGGGGATTCGGCGGTTATCTGATCGTCGGGTTCGACCACAGTATCGCCCGAATGGAAAGCGGCTATGATTTTTCCATTGAGGGGAATGCATTCGACACCAGCTCGGAGCCGGGCGTGGTGTGGGTCATGCAGGACGTGAACGGCAACGGTGAGCCCGATGACGAGTGGTACGAGTTGCGGGGCAGCGAAACGGGTAAGGAAGGGACTGTTTCCGGTTATGCCGTGACTTATTACCGCCCTGCCGGAAGGGGGATGGACGTGCAGTGGACCGATTCGGAAGGTCGCAGCGGCACGGTCGAATACAGGGGTGAGTTTCACGACCAGGATTTCTATTATCCGGCTTGGGCCGCCGATACTTATACGTTGCGCGGTACGCTGCTCGAATCTCGGAATATGGTCGATGACAGAGGGTTTTGGATCAACCGCCCTTACGAGTGGGGTTATGCCGACAATTACGGAAGCGACTGTCTTGCGGGTGGCGATGCAATGGACGGAAAGGGACAGAGCAACGGATTCCGAATCGCCAATGCCATGCAGCCCGACGGAACGCCTGTCGAACTGAAGTACATCGACTTCGTCAAAGTACAGGTGGGGGTCAATGCCAAGAGCGGTCCGCTGGGCGAGGTTTCGACCGAAGTTTTCTCCTTCGCCGATCTTTCGATCGCGGAGTAAGGCTGCGGAACGAATCCGCCGGATTGCCTCTCTTTTCCGCTTGGGACAGGAGAAGAGTTGCCCGGAAACATCTGCAGAGAGAGAATCTACATCGACAAGAGAAGTTCCCGGAAACGCAAATCGTTTCCGGGAGCTTCTCTCTTGTACTGCTTGCGGTCGGAGTCTTCGGGTTTCGTTTACCGCGCTTAAAGCGTCAGGGGGAAACCCGCGTAGAAATCGAGGATCTTGGTGCGGAATATGAATTCGTATTTGGCCTGGATCTGGTCGGATTCGGCCTTCTGCATGCGGGTCTTGGCGTCGTTGTAGTCGAAGGTCGTCGAGCGGCCCGCAGCGTATTTCTCGGCTTCGTACCTGAAGGCGACCTGTGCGGAATTGAGCGCTTTTTCCGCCGAACGGTATTTCAACAGGGCGGCATCGGCCTGGTAGTAGGCCGTTTCGATCTCTTTTTGCAGGGTCTGCTCGGCTTCGGTCAGGACGAGCTGCTGGCTCCGTACGCCCAGTTTGGCCGTTCGCACGCTGTTGCGGGTCGCCATGCGGTTGAAGATGGGGATGTTGATCGCCACCCCTACGTATTCGGTGCTGTTGTTGCGGAACTGGCGTCCGAAAGCGGGATTTACCGCACCCGTAGCGAACGAGTGATAGACGTTGGTGCCGTATCCTCCTGTCAGCGTGATCTGGGGGTAGTAAGCCGCACGGGACATCCGCACCGCCCGGAGAGCCTGCTCGAGGCGGAAGCGCTCGGCCTGTATGCGGGGACGGTTGTCCAGGGCGTAGGAGAGCACTTCGGCCGGGTTACGCAGGTGACGCATCGACTCCACGGTGAGGCTGTCGAAAGTCGGGGCGACTATGTCGAATCCTTCGGCACTCGTCCGGTTCAGGGCCTGGCTCAGGGCCAGCAGGGAGAGTGAGAGGTCGTTGCGGCTTTGGGTTAGTTTGTATTCGTCGGCCGCCAGCAGGGCTTCGTTTTCGTAAAGCACCGACTCGGCGACTTTGCCCGTTCGTACCTGCTCCCGGCTGCGTTCCACCTGTTGTGTGCTCAAGGCGAGCGCTTGCTCTGCAACATTAACCAACTCCTTTGCGACCAGCACGTCGAGGTAATACGACATAATATTGACCGATACGTCTTCACGGATCCGGTCCAGGTCCTGGACAGCGGCTTTCAGGCTCAGCTTGCCTGCTGCGATTTCGTGGTTGATGCGTCCGCCCATGAAGAGCGGCAGCGAGGCCGAAACGCCGAGCGAACCCGACACCTGGTTGTTGTCGGCGTAGGTGTTGTTGCTGATGAGGCTTCGTCCGAAGCTGAAGTTCGTACCGAGGTTGGCACCGAGGTCGGGCAGGCGGCTGTGGCGCGAGGTGTTGAGTTCGACGGAGCGCTGTTCGACTTGCAGCGCCTGTTGCTGGATCTGTATGTTATGTTCGTGGGCGTATCGGATGCAGTCGTCCAGGCTCCAAGGGCCTGCTTCGGGTGTCGGAGTCGGAATTTGGGCCTGCGCCGTGCTGCCCGCGAGCAGCAGTGCGATGAAAAGAGTTCCGAATTTCATGGTGGCAGGGATTTAGATGGACTGTTGTTGGAGGTTGCGGACTTTGTCCGTTTCGGTGACGCCGGATACGATTTCGATGTTCACGCCGTCCGACAGACCGAGCGTTACGTCCCGTTTCTCGAAGGTTTGTTCGGGGCTCTCCTCAGGACTGGTGAGGATATAGACGCAGGGCTTGCCCTCTTCGAACTGGATGGTGCTTTCGGGCAGTGTGAGAACACCTTCGCGGCTGTCGGTCACGATGCTGGCATTGGCGCTGTAACCTGCACGGACGAAGACCGATTCCGGGATCTTGGCGGCGGCCTTCACCTCGAACATGATGATTCCGTTCACATCGGCGGCTTTGGGCGAAATGTACTCCAGCGTGGCTTGGAGGACGGTACCCTGCATGGCACCGATGGTCAGCACGACGGGCATGCCGGCGTGCAGGCGGCCGATGTCGGTTTCATCGACATTGCCCCGGAAGAGCATGTCGCCCATGTCGGCGACCGTGGCGATCGTGGTGCCGTCGTTGAAGGTATTGGCCTGGATCACCGAGTTGCCGACCTTGATCGGTACGTCGAGGATCATACCCGTGATGGTGGAGCGTATCTGGGTGTTGCTTAAATCTTTGTATCGGTTGGTAATACCGGTTTTGACGATTTCCAGGTTGTCTTCGGCATTCTGGAACTCCTCTTCGGCCTGGCGCAGGGTGGTCTGCCCCTTCTCGAACTCCTCCTGCGATACCACGCCTTTGGCATAGAGGGCTTCGGTGCGTTCGAACTCCTTGCGGGTCTGGTCGAGCGAGAGCCGGGCCACCGTCACGCGGGATTCGGCGGCATTGAGGGTTCCCATTTCGGGAATGACCTTCACCGTAGCGATGACGTCGCCCTGTTTTACACGGTCGCCGGCCTTGCAGAGCACCTCGGAAATGATACCCGAGATCTGGGGCTTGATGAGCACCTCGTCGCGGGGTTCGACCTTGCCCGAGGCGATGACGTACTGACGGATCGTGTCGCGCACGGGGGTTGCGAGGGTGTAAACCACCTTCACGGGGCGGGTTTTGTTCCAGAGGAAGACGAATGTGCCGACGAGCAGCGCGAGGAACAGGATGCCCAGGAAAATCTTCAGAAACTTTTTCATATTATGTCGGTTTTTTGCGTTTGTTTCGAGTTTCGGGGTTTACTCTTCGCGGATCGCATCCACGGCTTTGATCCGCAGTGCCCGGGTCGCAGGGATGATGCCTGCCAGCAGGCTGCCCAGGACGAGGATCCCCAGCGCGAGTATTCCCATACCGAAGGAGATCTGCCATGAAATATCGGGCAGGTGTTGGTCCATCTGGGCGGCCCGCGCGTAGAAACTGTCGGCGATGGAGAGAACGCCTACGCCCGCACCGAAACCGAAGATGCCCGCGATAAAAGTGAGGATGAAGCTCTCGGAGAGGATTTGCGAAAGGATCGTCAGGGGCGAAGCGCCGATGGCGCGGCGGATGCCGATCTCCTGCGTGCGTTCGCGTACCAGCACCAGCATGATGTTGCTGATGCCCACGATGCCCGCGAGCAGCGTACCCAGACCTACGATCCACGTAAGCAGGGAGATGCCTCGGAAGAGCCCCATGATCTTGCCGAAGACCTCGGAGGTATCCTGAAAATAGATCGCCTTCTTGTCGTCGGGAGCGATCAGGTGCCGTGCGGCGATGCTTTGCCGGCACTCCTGGATCACCTCTTGGGTCGGTTCGTCCGCATATCCGGTGAGTGCCAGCATGTCGATCGTCCGTCCCAGTCCGTACATTTGCTGTACGAGCAGCGCCGGGATGACGACGGTCCGCTCCGGGTCGCTGAAGGCCATCATACCGCCCAGGGGTTTGGTAACGCCGACGACCGTGAAGTAGGAGCTGCCGATCTGGATCGTTTTGCCTGTGGGATCTTCTCCGCCGGGGAAGAGGTCGCGCCAGACCTGAAGCCCGATTACGCAGACTTTGCGCTGGCGCAGTTCATCGACTTCGTTCAGGTAACGCCCCATGAGAATCTGTTGAGGAGCGATCTGCTGCATGTCGGGCGAGTAGCCCATCAGTCCGAATTCGCCTTTGTGGTCTTGGTGGCTCATGTTGCGTTGATTGCCCCAGCAAACAGCCGAGATGTATTCGATGCGGGGTAGTTTCCGGAGCGCTTCCAGGTCGTCCCAGTCCAGTTCCCAGCTGCGGCCCGTAGGCATACCTTCGTAAGGGACGGAGGTGCGGTCGGACATGATGAAAATGGCGTTGGTGGCCGTGCCGCCCAGTTGGGCGCGGAACATGCGGCCCAGCCCCGTGCCGGCACCCAGCAGGACGATCAGCATGAAGATACCCCAGAAGACGCCCAGCGCCGTCATGATGCTGCGCCTGCGGTTGCGGGAGATCGTCTGCCAGATTTCGTTCCAGCGATCCGTATCGAAAAATCCTGTCATAGTTTGGTTCCTTTTCTTTCTTCCGGGTGTCCCGGGCTCGTTGTTGCTGTTCTCTTTTCGGTCTGTCGTAGTTTCGCGGCTTGGCCGCGTATTCAATTCTTACCCACCCCTCAATCCCTTCATCGGGAGGGGACTTTTGTCGTCCTTCGGACTCCGGGGTGCTTCCTTATCTGTTCCCCGGTCGTTGTGGGATTCGTTGTCGCGCAGTTATTTATTGTGCCGCAGGGCATCGACGGTCTTCAGTCGGGCAGCCCGGCGGGAGGGGATGTAACCTGCGATAAGTCCGGCCAGAACCAGGACGATCGTCGCGCTTACCGCTACCGAGAGGTTCAACGTCGGATTGACGAAGATGTTGAACGTGTTCTCCCCACCGGGCGGAGTTTGTGTCATGAGCTTGTTCACTCCTTCCATGGCGAATACGCCGAGCACCATCCCGATATAGCCGAATGCGGCGGTGATCATCACCGATTCGGTCAGGATCAGTCGGATGATCGACGAGGGTTTGGCCCCGAGCGCCTTGCGAATGCCGAATTCAAAGGTGCGCTCCTGCACCGTTACCAGCATGATGTTGCTCACGCCCACGATGCCTGCGAGCAGCGTTCCCAGACCGATGATCCAGATGAAGAGGTTGATGCCGCCGAAGACGAGCATCATGTTCTTGTAACCTTCCATGCGGTTGTAGATCCAGACGGCGCTTTCGTCGTCGGGCGCGAAGGTGTGTTCGGCGGCCAGACGATTGCGGAGCCGCTGTTCGAATTCGGCCATTTTCTGATCGGTGTCGATGTCTTTCACCGAAAGATAGGTCTGTCCTACGCTCGGATCGCTGTGGTTGAAGAGCAGTTGGGCGGTCGTCAGCGGGATGAAGGTGAATGTGTAGGAGCCGAACTGGTCCATCTCGAAAACACCGATGATGCTGTACGATGTTCCGTTGACCAGGAGGTGCTGTCCGACGGGACTTTGACCGTGAAACAGGACATCCCGCACGTTTTTATCCACGACGATCACCTTGCGCCGCTCCCGAAGGTCGGTATCGTTCAGGAAGCGTCCGTCGAGCACCCTGACATTCATGATTTCGCGGTATTCCGGGTCGCTGCCGACTACGGCCGCATTGTTCAGAAAGTCGCGTCCGTGGGAGAGGTTGTATTGTCCCGGTCCCTGCACGCGGGCGGAAACCTTGTCCACTTCGGGAAATTCGGTGCGCAGGATCTCCAGGTCGCGGTTGGTGATGTTAATGCGCCGCCACTTGTCGTAGCCCTTGTAGGGTTGCGAGGTCCAGCCGCCGTTGATGATGACCGAATTGACGGCCATCGACCCGAAATTGGAGAGCGTGCCGTTTTTCAGTCCGTTGCCCGAGCCGAGCAGGATGACCAGCATGAAGATGCCCCATGCGACCGAGAAGCCCGTGAGGAACGTGCGCAGCTTGTTGCGGCGGATCGACGCCCAGATTTCCAACAGCAACTCTCTCATGGCCGGAGGTTTTGGATCGAACCGATCACGCCGTCCTTCAGGTGGATGATCTTGTCCGTCTGGTCGGCGATCGACTGTTCATGGGTTACGCAGATGATGGTCATGCCCGTCCCGTTTACCTGCCGCAGCAGGTCCATTACCTCCTGCGAGGTTTTGCTGTCCAGGGCGCCCGTAGGTTCGTCGGCGAGAATGATCTGGGGCTTGTTGATCAATGCCCGGGCGATGGCCACGCGCTGCTTCTGGCCGCCCGACATCTCGTTGGGCATGTGGTTGGCCCAGTCGCGGAGTCCCAGCCGGTCGAGGTATTCGAGGGCTTCGGCATTGCGCTTGCGGCGCGAAACGCCCTGGTAGTAGAGGGGAAGGGCGACGTTCTCGACCGCGTTCTTGTAGTTTATCAGGTTGAACGACTGGAAAATATAGCCGATCATGTTGTTGCGGGCAGCGGCGGCCTGCGTCTCGCTCAGGTGTTTGATCAGGCGCCCGTTCAGGAAATATTTGCCCGTGTCGTAGTCGTCCAGGATCCCGAGGATGTTCAGCAGGGTCGATTTGCCCGATCCCGAGGCCCCCATGATCGAAACCAGCTCGCCCTTTCCGATTTCGAGGTCGATGCCCTTGAGTACATGCAGCGGAGCGCCGTTGTGGTAGGTCTTGTTGATGTTTTCGAGTACAATCATATCGAGAGGGAGTGATCCCGTTTTTTTATGGTCGTTGATTTTGTTCGCTGTTTTTGTTTCGGCGTATTTCCTGTTGATCCGTGAAGTGTTCCTGCCGGTCGAAACCGAAGGGTTCTGCGGGGTGTTTCCTGTGCCGGCGTTATGTAATTCCTCGACTTTTGGAAACGCTTGCAGGCACTGCGTCCGTTCTTATCGTTTGTTGCGATAAAGATAGAAAGTATATTTGTGAAAAACAAGAAAAATTTATCGAAAATCAATAAAATTTTACCCCCCCCCGATATATCGGTCGAGAGGGGGATTTTGTGTGGAAAAAAGACCGTCCCATCCTCTGAAAAAGGAGGCGGGACGGTCTTTAGTTATTCCGCATACACGGTTATTCCGGTTTCGGCAGGAGTCCTGTTTTTTGATATACCTTATAATATATGGATCTTGCGAGAAAATCACTTCCGCGCAGAGCGGACAGGCGTCCGCGAACGATTCCTGCACATGGAGTCGAGGAGCCTATTTGAGCCGCAGGAACGAATAGCCGAAGCGTTCGCAGGCGGCTTTTTCCAACTCTTCGCGGGCCGAGGGGTGCGCAATGTCGATCAGGGCGCGGGCACGCTCGGCGAGTCCTTTGCCCAGCAGGTAGGCCGCACCGTACTCCGTGACGACGTATTGTGTCTGGAAACGGGTGGTCACCACGCCGGCGCCGGGCGTCAGCAGGGCCTTGATCTTGGAGTGTCCCTTCGAGGTGGTCGAGGGGAGCGCGATGAAGGTTTTACCGCCTTCGGAGAGGGCGCCGCCGTACATGAAGTCGTGTTGTCCGCCTACGCTCGAGTAGATCATCGTGCCGATCGAGTCGGCGCAGATCTGGCCCGTCAGATCGACCTCCAGCGCCGAATTGATGGCCATGACCTTCGGATTCTCGCGGATGCGGAACGGGTCGTTCGTCCATGCCACGTCCTTCATGATCAGGTCTTCGTTGTAGTCCATGTATTCGTAAAGCCGCTTCGAGCCGAGAGCCAGCGACGCGAGGTTTTTGCCCGGAAGCACTTTTTTCTGCGAGTTGTCGATCACGCCGCTCCGAATCAGGGGTACTACCCCGTCGGTGAGTGCTTCGGTGTGGAGTCCCAGGTGTTTATGATCGCCCAGGGCCGCGAGTACGGCGTTGGGGATGCCGCCCACGCCGATCTGGAGGGTCGCACCGTCGGGAATCAGCTCGGCGATGTAGCCGCCGATCTTGCGGTCGATTTCGTTGGGCTGGGCGGTCGGAAGCTCCACCAGAGGTTCATCGACTTCGACGGCGGCCGTGAGTTTCGAGACGTGGATCAGCGCGTCGCCGTAGGAGAACGGCACGTGGGGGTTGATCTGGGCGATGACGACCTTCGCACATTCGGCGGCCGAAACCGCGAGGTCGGCCG
>OHGK01000430.1_pt1 | contig 29638 bp, 29 predicted proteins | sample 1567671 | NCBI WGS metagenome assembly OHGK01 (sample SAMEA3879577, study PRJEB24766) | human gut metagenome | biome: human-associated habitat; feature: feces | place: USA | collected 1985/1987 | reverse complement strand
AATGTTACAAACAGAACTCTTATGGCTTATATTGCCGGTAAAAATAATCTTGTGTAGCAGTTATGAATATTTTTATGTTATAAATAAAAAATGAAGAAATGTTTAAGTTTTTTACCAGTAATTGATAATAATTCAAAAGTTTTAATTTTAGGTTCTATGCCCGGAATTAAATCACTTGAAGCGCAGCAATATTATGCGTATTCTCGAAACCGCTTTTGGAAATTGATGGGGGTTTTTTGTAACTGTTCAAATATGCATAATTTAAGTTATGATGAAAAGATTAAAATAGTTCTTGAAAATAATTTTGCAATTTGGGACGTGTTGGGATTTTGTGAAAGAGATGGAAGCTTGGATTCAAGTATTGAAAATGAAGTTCCTAATGATATTTCAAAGTTACTTGAAAAATATAACAATATTGAAAAAATAGTATTAAACGGGAACAAAGCTTATGCTGTATTCAAAAAATACTTCCCGGAATTACTGGAAAATTATAGCTGTTATAAAATGCCGTCAACCAGTCCTGCTAATGCAAAATATAGATTAGAGGACTTGTATGTTAAATGGAGTAAGGGTTTAAATTAGTATTAAATTTTATTTTAAGCATTACATATCTATAATATACAGTTTTTTATATATTATTAAAATTCACATATATCTAATTTAATATCGAGATTTTATTTGCAATCTTTGGTATTAATAAAATTTGCAAGGGTTTTATTTGTGAGATTAGCTTTTCTAAAAATACTATTACAAATAGCTTTAACGCTGTGTACAGATATGAATAATAACCGTGCAATTTCTTTGTTGTCGTAACCTTTATACATATATTCTAGTACTAATTGTTCTTGTGTTGTAAACATTATCTAATCCTTTCACCTACCAGTTAATAATAGCTCCAAGATAAGTCTATCTTAACTCAACAATAATTAAAATGGCAAAAATATTAAAAATACTAATAAAATAATTATACTTGTAAGAAAAATTTTTCGTGTTAATATTGAAAAGTAAGCCCTGGTAGCTCAGCTGGATAGAGCAACCGCCTTCTAAGCGGTAGGTCATGCGTTCGAATCGCATCCAGGGTAAATAAGACAGGATGACTTATGTTATCCTGTCTTATTTTTTGTGTGATAGCGAGGAGATAAGCCTTTTTGCGTTCGGAACGAGCGAGCCAAGAATGGAGCTGAGTGCCGATTTGATTGGCTGACCGCAGGTCGAAAAGGCACTCACGGAATTCGTTTATGGCGAGCGAAGTGATTTATTTGCTTTGGTATAGATGAGAATGCCAGTTGCGTTAGAGCGAAATTTCTGTACGGACGACGACAACAAAGTTGGCTAGTCCGGATAGCGAGAATATCGAACAGACTGAGCCGTAACAAGCATAGGTAAATATGGCATTAAATGAGCATAACTAATATCAGCATGTTTCAAATATTGCATTGCAAAATTTATAAATGTTCCTCGTTTATTGACTGCAACACTTAAACACCCAATTAATCCTGAAAATAAATTCATCGCAAGAGCGTTGAATGTTAAACCATCTAATCTATTTGAAGAACTTTAATTGCTTTTTCTAATTTGTTGTTTATTGTTCTAAAAAGTATGTAATAGTCATCACTTGATTTATCAAGTTGTAAATCATCATCAATAATCCCAGAATCACTTGCCAGGGTACCGAGTTTTACAAACACTTTTAACTCGTACAAAATCATTTTTGCATCCGAAAATCTTTGTTCTAATAGTTTTAACGATTTTTTATCGCACATTAAAAACTGCTCCTTTATGTTTATATACGTGTATCCAGCTGATTTAGACTAATCTATACAGATGTCATATAATAGTTTAAATTCGCAATATTTACATATTAACGTGGAAGTAGTATTTTGTGTATCCAGTTAATTTATGCGAGTAGCAAATCTTAGAAGTAAGTATTAGAACTAATTGTAAAAAAGATTTTAGCAGTTTTCTTTATAAGTGATACGACAAATGATTTCCGTATATTTTTAAAATTTTTTATATACAATAAACTTTATCTCTTCTTCCATTTGAAGTTGTGCTGACATACATTATTTTCATGTCAGAAGTATTGAGTAGATTTTCTAAAAGATTGAAAGAACTGCGCCTGCAGCGAGGATTAAGTCAGGAATCATTAGCCTTAATCTGCGATATCGATAGAACTTATATTGGCAGAATAGAAATTTAAAAAGGAATCCAAGTTTAGAGATTCTATCTAAAATCGCAAATGGACTTGAGATTAGGCTTTCGGAGTTGTTGGATTTTTAGAATGACAGCTTTTAGGCATTAAGGTTTTTTAAACTTATTTGCAATATAGACAAATGGTTTTTTAATAAAATTCCATACTTGTGAGCCGGCATTTTTTATAGAGGATCCAAATTTTGACATATCAGGAAGTTTTATTTTACCTTTTTTGCATAATACGGCAAGAACTGTTCCTCCGATTGCAGCAAGAGAAAGTCCTCCGAACAACCATTTTTTCCAACTTGGATTTTGGACAAGTTGTGAAGAATTATTGAACTCATCATTTTGTGGTGAGTCTTTAATTTTTGTACCTTCCGGAAGCAGAGCTGTATTTATTGTCGGAAGATCATTGTATTTTGGATGACCGACATATCTTGGCGGTTGACCTAAAATATCAGCAGCAGCATCATAGTCCAGAACTCCGCTGGAAGCACATGCATCAAGAGCATAAACCCAATCTATAGACATAAATCTAATCCTTTATATTTTACCTACATATATATAAAGTATTTTTTATCTAAAAAATTGCGCTTAATTTTTATATTTATTCAAAACTTTTGCGGCATAACCCTTCTTGTGCATCATTTATAACTCGTTCTTCTATATGACGCATAAGCGGTTTGTCGCTGGAGCAAGAAACATTGTATTCGGTGTTATTTGTTGGAGGGGTAACTATACAACTTACATCAGCGTATTCGCAGATATATTTCATTTTTTTGGGTTTATCCGAAAGGCACATTCCTGTTTTAGAATCTCTAATAGCTTTGTTTCCGTCAAGACCTTTATCGCATTTTGCGGTATATGTGCTATCACCTTTATTTGTAACTTTGCATATTCCTGTCGGGTATTTACATGTATAAGTTTCAAGGGTATTACTTACATGTGGTTTATAAGTACATTTTTTACTTGTAATCAGACGGTTCATAGTTTCTTGAGATAAAAAGCTACAGTTTGGAGAGGTTGTTCCGCTTGTTGTAATTTTGATTATGCAATTATTGTCTTTACCACGCATATAATATTTACAAGTATATTGTCCAATATCTTTAGCATAAGCTAATAACACAGAACTCGAAGCTATTAAAATTCCAAAAATTAATAATACTATTTTTTTCATGTAAACCTCTTTTATTTCTGTACGCAGGTACCTGCGCTGTAGTTCATCATAAGCCTTTCATAAGAACTAATATTACTTGTGCTGAAGCTGCCGGAAAAACTTGTAATGTTTCCGTCTTTATCTCTTTTTACATTTCCTTGATTGTGTTTGCCGTCGTGTTTTAGGTATGCCTTGTATAATTCTTGTCTTTGAGCTGTTGTAAATTTACAGATTTCAACAGTAGCTTCTTTTTTACTTCGCTCAATCATTTGAGCTTGGGTAGGAATCTGAGAGTCAGGAATTTTTTTACCACCTATACCTTCAGCAAAAGATTTCATCATATGTATTGCATCTTTGTATGTTTGAGGATTGCTGTAGTCTGTGTAAGAGGTTGTTGTAACCATACATCTGCCATCTGATAACTTTCCTTTTATTACGTATTGATTAACATAGCTGTTTTCTGTTGTTTTAAATGTTCCCGGGGTGCAGGTTTTAAGGCTGTTCATATATTTAAGCGGAGGTTCTGTTCCGCCTATGGTTACTGCGATTGCTAAACTTTCTGCTAAAATAATGCTTGTGATTCCAAATATTGTCAATATATTTTTCATTTGTTTCCTCTATTGTTTATAACATTTCCCGGTTTTTGCTTCTGCGTAGATTCTATCATAATCAGTGCGTCCTTTTTCATTTTTAGGAACTTCACCGGAGCAGTATGCTGATTTTCCTGATGTGGAAATTGTAACTGAGCAGGAGCCTTTTGGATACTGGCATGAGTATATTGTTTCTTTATATGGTTCAAATTTACATTTTCCGCTTTTAATTAGTTTAACTGTTATGTTGTCATCATCAGGACAGCCGGACATGCCATAGCCGTTTTTTATAGAAATTTTACAGTAGTTTGAAACTACTTTGCCGCTATATTCAGAAATCTTTTTATAAGGACAAGTGTAGGTCCCGGCTTTTAACTGCCTTAACAGCGGATGTCTGCTGAAAGCATCTGCTAAAGCAGCGCTTGTAAAGGTAAATAAAGCGATAAATATAATTAAAAATTTTTTCATTAATAACAGCTCTCCTTATTTGTTTAAATTATATCATTTTTTATTATATTTGTAAAATCTTGGCGGGTAAATATCGTGTTTTTGTGGTAGGATTTTGGTATAAATAAGGAATTAAAAGAGGTAAATAATAAATGGACAAATTTTATTTAACAACGGCTATTGATTATGTAAACGGGGCTCCTCATATTGGGCACGCTTATGAAAAAATATTGACAGACATTATTGCAAGACACTATTCTCAAAGGACTGATAATATGTTTTTCTTGACAGGTACTGATGAACACGGGATTAAGATTCAAAAAACCTCAGCAGCACAAGGGAAAACACCAAAACAGCTTTGTGATGAAAATGCTCAAAAGTTCAAAGATGCATGGAAGGCGCTGGACGTTAATTATAACAGATTTATCAGAACAACTGATGAAGATCATAAAAAAATTGTTCAAAAGATATTTAAAAAACTTGTTGAAAAAGGTGATATTTACAAACATGAATACGAAGGTTTATATTGCTCAGGCTGTGAGTGCTTTTTAAATCCAAAAGATTTAACAGAAGACGGTTTGTGTCCTGATCATTTGAAGAAACCTGAAGTTGTAAAAGAAGAAAATTACTTTTTCAAGTTATCTTCATATAGAGATGCAATTATTAAACATATCAAAGAAAATCCGGAATTTATTGTTCCAAGTTTCAGGGCAAACGAGGTTTTAAATCAACTGGAAGATATTCAAGATATTTCAGTTTCTCGTAATAAGGCGAATGTCGGCTGGGGTATTGATGTATTGGATGATCCTGAACAGTCAATATATGTTTGGATTGATGCGTTGTCAAATTATATAACTGCAATCGGTTATGATACCGAAAATCCGTCAGAACAGTATAAACAATTATGGCCGGTTGATGTCCATGTTATTGGGAAAGATATTTTGAAATTCCATAGTATTTACTGGATTGGAATTCTGATGGCATTAGGGCTGCCACTTCCAAAACACATTTTTGCACACGGCTGGATTACTATAGATGAAACCAAAATGTCAAAATCGTTAGGTAATGTTGTATCTCCTACATCTGTTTTGGAGAATTTTGAATTAGCTCAGCCGGATGCATTCAGATATTATATGGCAACATCAGCTCCTTGCGGACGTGACGGCAATTATTCCGATCAGGATTTCAAAGAAAAAGTGAATGCTCATCTTGCAAACAGTATGGGCAACTTGTTGAATAGAACACTTTCAATGCTTGTTAAATATTTTGATGGTGAAGTAAAAGAAGAATTTATAACTAATCGTTCAAAAGAGGCTGAAAGTTTGATAAGGACAGCTTTAGGAACTATTAAAATTGTTGAAAATCATTTTAACCATTTTGAAATTCAAGAAGCTGCGCAGGAAATTATCTCCATTGTTGATGCCACAAATAAATTTGTAACAGACAATGCACCTTGGACACTTGCAAAAGAAGAAAAAATGAAAGAATGCGGTCAGGTTTTGGCTACAGTTCTGGAGGTTATGTGTGTAGTTTCTTCTTTAATTTATCCATATTGTCCAAATATTGCTGCAGATATGGCAAAACAATTGTCTTATGATTTGTCAGTAAAACTTGATGATATTAAAATTGGTAATATAAAAGCAGGCAAATTGATTTCAAAAGATGAAATCCACCCTGTATTTTTAAGAGTTGACAGTGAATTGGCTGATAAGTCAAAAGCTGTAAAAGTTTAAGTTTACAGGATTAACATTGCGAAAAAGGCGACAGTAGCTTTACTGTTGTTTTTCGCGGTTGAAATAGAAATGATATTGATGTACAATACAGCTGGTGATTAAAATTAAGAATAGAAAAGAGTATTTAATATGAATATTGTTGAAAATAAAAAAATTTATACAGATATAGAAAAGAGTGATATCATGAAAAAAGAACTTATTTTTTTAGGACCTCCGGCATGTGGAAAAGGTACTCAGACAACAAAATTGGCTGAATTTTTAGGTTTGCCTCATGTTGATACGGGCTCATTGCTAAGGGCAGAAATTCAAAAAGAATCACCAAACGGTAAAATTGCAAAGACATATATTGATAAAGGTAATTTGGTTCCTGTTGAGCTTGTAGCTTCAATTATTAAAGACAGATTATCTGAAGATGATTGCAAGAATGGTTACATTCTAGATGGTTATCCGAGAAGTGTTGAGCAGGCTGATATGCTTGAGGTAATTAATTCAGATATTAATGGCTCTGCAGAAGTTGATTTCAGAGCAGTTTATTTTGACCTTAATCAAGATGTTCTGATTTCCAGAATTGTTAATCGCCGTTCTTGTCCTGTTTGTGGTGAAATTTATAATTTAAAATATAAGCCGACAAAAGTTGAAGGTGTTTGTGATAAGTGCGGAGGCAAATTAGTCCAACGAAAAGATGATAACGAAGAAATTGCTAAAGCAAGATTTAAAACATATTTCCAACAAACAGCACCGTTAATTGATTATTATAAAAATAAAGGCAAGCTAAGAACTATTAATGCAGAAGGTTCTATTGATGAGGTTTGGGAAAGACTTTTGGAAGTAATAAACGACTAGTATTCAATATTAAATAAATTTTCATAAAAACGCTTTTTGAAATTATATATTTTAAAAGGCGTTTTTGTGTTAATAAATTGATAATTGCGCAAATATTGCTATAATAAAAATATGACAGCATTTGATAAAAGTAGTATTGAAGAGTTAAAGCAAAATGTTAAATCCAAGCTTGATGAAACAGAACTATATACCTTTAAGGGTTCTGTATCAAAGCTTTTAGGATTGACAGTTGAGGTCAAGCTTCCTGGGTTGAAGATTGGGGACTTGTGTTATATTGAAAATTTCCAAGGTGAACAAAAACCGGCGGAAGTTGCGGCATTCAAAGGTGAGGTTGCACAATTATCACTTTTATTAGATGGCAGCGGTATCGGGCAGGGCAGTTTAGTGACAACAACCCGTCGGCCGGTAACAATTCCTATTGGAGATTTTTTATTGGGAAGATTAATTGATCCGCTCGGTAACCCTATTGATGGCAAGCCGCTAGATACTACAAATGCTGAGTGGCGGCCTATTGATGGTCCGCCTCCTGGACCTTTTGAGCGTCCTATTATTACTGAACAGTTTTCAACAGGTGTAAGAGCGATTGACGGGTGTATGACAATGGGCTGCGGACAAAGACTTGGTTTATTTGCCGGATCCGGCGTTGGCAAAAGTACATTACTTGGTATGATTGCAAGAAATTCCGATGCTGATGTTAACGTTGTTGCCTTAATCGGTGAACGCGGTCGTGAAGTTAAGGAATTTGTAGAAGATGCGTTAGGAGAAGTCGGTATGGCAAAATCCGTTTTGGTTTGTTCTACGGGAGACCAGCCGCCATTAATCCGTCAAAAAGCACTTCAGGCAGCAACTGCTGTTTGTGAATATTTTAGGGATCAGGGTAAAAAAGTTTTTCTTATGACTGATACTGTAACCCGTTGTGCGATGGCAGGACGTGAGGTTGGGTTGTCATTAGGGGAGCCTCCGACAATGAAAGGGTATCCGCCGTCAATTTTTTCCTGGCTTCAAAAGGTTCTTGAACGTGCGGGGAATAGTCCAAAAGGTTCAATTACCGCGCTTTATACTGTTTTAATGGAAGGTGATGATATTTCTGATCCTATTGTTGATATTGTGCGTGGTATTGTTGACGGGCACATTTTCTTATCAAGGAAGGTTGCCGAGTCTAACCATTATCCGGCGATTGATGTTTTGGGTAGTATTTCCCGTTTGATGAGTGCTATTGCAGCTCCTGAGCATAAAGCTGCAGCTGCAAAATTAAGGACAATACTGTCACTCTATCGAGAAAATAAGGATTTGATTGATGTTGGTATGTATCAGCCGGGTTCAAACCCTCGACTTGATACTGCAATTGAAATGATACCGAAAGTTAATGCGTTTTTACAGCAGCGAACATCAGACAGTGTAACGATGGAAGGTACAATAGGACAGCTTGTTGAGATGATGCAAGGTGTTGAAATTTAAGATTAAATTTTAAGGTTATAAAAAAGGAGAAATATTTTATATTTCTCCTTTTTAGTAATTAATTATTTATTTTATTATTTTTTTCATTAGCAAATATTTTTTTACGACGTCTTTGATTTCCGGACTTTCGCTAACGTATGTTGTTAACTGTTTTAAAGCCGGTTTATATGCATTAATAGTGCTGGAACCGCCCAAACAGCCGCCTGTACAAGCCATTACTTCAATAAGATTACCAAGTTCGCATGTTCCGTTTTTGGCAAATTTTTTCAAATCCCTGATTGACTGTTTGTTTAATCCGTCAATTACGTATGGTTTAGCTTTTTCATCTTCATCAAGAAGAGAATTAACCGCACCTGCAACTCCGCCTGTTACTGCAAAATTTCTGGCTTGGGCAGATGATTCTTTTCTAAACTCGGATTCATCACATGCTGAAACCTGAACATTTAGGGCAATGAACCATGCGCCTAATTCTTCGTAATTCAAAACATAATCAATGTTTGGATTTTGCAGAGCTTCACGTCTTTTTGCAACACAAGGGCTGAAAAATACTGTAATAACGTCAGGTGTTTCATTTTTTACAAGTTCAGCTGTATAGTATGCAGGAGTTTTTGTTTCTGAACGGAAAGGTTTTAGTTCTGGAACATGTTTTTCTACAAGTTCATTGTAGCCTGCACAACAAGAAGTTGTCATAAAGCCGTCACCTTTTTCCATTCTTTCGACGAATTCAGCGGCTTCATTTTTAGTTGTAATATCTGCACCTTCTGCAACTTCAACAACATCAGAAAATCCTAAAGACAGAATTGCCTGTTTTAATTGTTTAGGGGAGCAAGGCAACTGTCCAAAGATTGCCGGAGCAACCATTGCTGTTAACTTTTTACCTTCTTTTATTGCCTTTAGTATATCAATAATTTGGCTTTTTTCATGAACTGCGCCAAACGGGCAGGCACTTACGCATTTCCCGCAAGAAATACACTTTTCAAAATCGATATGTGCTAACCCTTCTTCATCTTTTGCAATCGCACCTACCGGGCAGGCATTTTCACAAGGAACAATTATTTTTGCGATAGCCTGATAAGGGCATACCTGAGCGCACATTCCGCAATTTTTACATTTAGACGGGTCAATAACAGATTTACCGTTTTCGACTTTTATTGCGCCAAAGCGGCAGGTTGATTCGCAAGGCCTTGCAACGCAGCCCTGGCAAAGATCTGTTACATAAATTCTTGAGGGTACGCAACCTTTACAAGCGGTTTGTAAAACCGTAAGCGGATTTTCTTCCGGTTCTTTTCTTTCTTCTGCTTTATCTGCAAGTGTCGATAATAATTCGCTGTCTTCGGCCTCTTCAATAGAAAGTCCCAGACCTGCGATTGCTCTGTCTCTCAAGATTGCACGCTCTTTATGAATACAGCATCTAAAAGGCACTTCACTGCCTTTTGGACGCATATCATAAGGAATTTTTCTTGTATTTTCTTCAAAATTATCACTCAAATATGCTTTGATAAGTCTTACGAGAATTTCTCTTTTTAAGTGAGAAGTTTGTCTCGGGGTATTTATAGCCATTTTTCAATCCTTTTCTTTTATTTTTCTAACTTTGCATTGATTGCTGATAGAACTTTTTCAACAGTTGCCTCTTTGATAACTTCGTTGTCCACTTTTACATAAGGTGCTTTTGAAAACTCCCAGTCTGTTGAACATAAACCAAGACACGGTACACCTGAAACATCTACCTTATCTCCGTATTTTTCGGGAACTATGTCAATTAGTTCCTGAAGGTTTGCGGAACCCATTACAAAACATGTTGTTCCTAAGCATACTTTTACGCTGATTTTTTCCATTTTCATCTTCCTCTTGTTATATGTAGTTCTTTACATATATTGTACACTAACTTTTTTAAAATATTTATCCTGCAGAACTGCTGCCATTTTTTTGATGATATTTTTTCTGATTTCAATTTCAACAGGCAGTGCCGGATTGTAATGTGCCTGATTGAGTTTTGCACCTACCATAAAGTTTATGCAATCACTATCTAGTAAAAATTTTATCAGCTTTCCAGCGGCATTGTCAATATCTAATTTCCCTGCTTCCAGGCATTCCAAAGTTTCAGTTAAAGTCAAAATACCTTCGGTTACAAGATCGACTCCGTCCATATATGAGCAGCTCGGGAGTTTGCCTATACTTATTTCTTTATCCATAGTAATAGGTCTGTTTAATTCTCTTGAGATTAAATTTGCAGTTGTACCGCCGCAGATTGCTTTTTTACCCTGAAATTCATCAAACATTCTTGCATATTCGGCATCTTTTTTCTGATTAAACGGAGGACCTGTGAAAACTAAAGATGTCCGCGGTTCTCTAAAATATAGTACACAGGCTGAGATATCATCTTTTGGCAGCCTGTCGGTTTCAATATTTTTGGTTTGGCGGATTATGTATGCCGAAAGTTCAGAACTGGAGATGTCAGGTTCTTCTTTTAACTTTGCAAGTACAAGATTAATCAATCCTTCTCTGCGTAATCCGAGTTTTAATCTGCCGTTGCCAAGCCCGCATTGGGTTACACCGTCTGAGCAAAATATCAGCCTGTCCCCCAGCTCAAGGTGAATTTTGTAACTTTTCATACACCTGTTTTTAAATGTTTTTGATTGGATAGTATCGTATGGCGGATCTAAAACTTCGTTATTTTTTATCCATAAAAATTCAGGATTTCCTTCTTCAATAATTCTTGCATCTCCTTCATCGTTAACATCAATTATTGAAAAAGTAGAATAGCTGATTTTTCTGATTTTACAAACCGGCAGAGAGTTCATAACAATTTCTGCAGCGTGGCGGATTGGAATTTCCTGTTTTTCAACAAATTTTAAAAGCATAGTTGCTGTCATACAAGACAAAATATTTGCTTTAATTCCGCTGCCTAAGCCATCAGATAGCACAGCAATTAATTTTGCTTCATCTGGATATCTTTTTGAAATAAAATAATCTCCGTAAGCGTTTTGGTTATATTTTTTTACCTGGCTGCAGTCGATATCAATAAACATTATTTGCTATCTCCTTCGATTTTGTCATCATAATCGTTTGCGATAGAGTTTAATAATGTTTCTGTTTCAACCATGTGTTCCCCGAGAAGGCAGGCAATTTCCTGTACGATAGAAATGTTTTTTGATATAACTTCTTTAGCTTTTTCAGAAATTTTTTCTCTGTTGGTTTCTGTTTGGGTTACATCTGTTATAATCGCACCGACAATTTCGTTTTGTTCAATTGTAAATGCATTAATATCATATAATCTGTCTTTAATATTATAATGTTCTTTATGAAGGTCTTTACCTGTTTTCAAAATTGTTCTGAATATGTCTGAAAATTCGACAATTCTGTCAATTGCCGCTCCTGTTAAACCGTCAGGTCTTGCTTTGAATATTTCGTACATATCACCTGTGAACATTTTCATAAAGCTGTCATTAGCTTCTAATATGTTCATATTATTATCAACCATAACGATTGCCGCCGGCATACAACGAAGCATTGCGGCAGCTTTTCTCATAGCTATTTTTCTCATATAAGAAACGCACATTGAAGATTCTGCAACTCCGTCAAGTAACGCTACTGCCAGTTCTCTGCATGAAGAATATCCGCAGCCTCCGCAGTTTAATTCATCATCAACTGTGTGTTTACCGATTTTTTTCAGAGTTTGGGTAATTTCTTCAATTGAATATTTTGATTCGGTAATTCCTGACGGCTTATATTCATAATCTACTACAAATTCCGGTTTTTTAGGGATTATAGGTCTGTTTTTAACTTTTGCCAAAACATCTGAAATTATACTTATGCTTGCTTTGTCTGTTGAAATACAAGGGCCTGCAACACAGCCGCCTTCACAAGCTAAAGCTTCCACAAAAATTGGGCGGCTTATTGTTTCTGGATTGAGATTATTTAGAGCTTTTTCAAAAGCAGGGATTGAGCAGATTTCAAGCAATTGTACGTTATCTTTTATTCCTATGCGCCTGATTGTTTCATTCATTCCGCCGTCTATCGGGTAAAGAGAACCTTCATGGGCACTTCTTGGAACAAATGTATAGCTTTCATCTTTTTGAATTTCCGAAATATCCGGGATTTGGTCATTAATCCAGATTTTTAACTCTTCAAAAGTTATGGCAATATCAATTAAACCATCAGGTTCATCGGCTTCTTTTTTCTTGCCGATACAAGGTCCGATAAATACAACCGCGATATCATTGCCAAATTCTTCACGGAGCATTTTAGCATGAGTTCTTGCAGGTGAGCCTATCGGGGTTATATATTTTGAAAATTCCGGATTGTAAAGCCTGATATAATCAACGATTACAGGGCAGGCACTTGAAATCCACAGCCCTTTTTCCATGTTATTAAGCATATCTGCTGTTTTTATAGAAACCTCTTGCGCGCCAAGCGCTGTTTCGGAAATATCTTTAAATCCTAATCGTTTTAAGACGGCAATCATTTTTTGAGCAGACATTTCAAAAACTCCGCGCCATGACGGAGCCAGTGAAACATAAACTTCTTTGCCGGAAATCAAAAGATTTTTAACTTTTTCCAGATCATTTCTTACACATTTTGCGTTTGCCGGACAAACCTTAACGCATGTTCCGCATGAAATACATTTGTCAGGAATTACCGATGCGTGGTTGTTCTCGATTTTGATTGCCTTAACCGGGCATTCTCTTACGCATTTGTAACAGTCGTGGCATTCATTAGTAAGAGTATATACCGGATGTTGATTATTCATTTTAAACCCCTAAATTTTATTTTTACACTAAAGCTGTTGATAATATTTCTTTTAATTTGTCTTCATTGATTTCATTATATAAAACATCGTCTATATAAATATTAGGACCCGAACTGCATTGTTCCTGGCATAAGCCGCCAACTAATTCAATTTCAGCATCCAACTTATTATTTTTAATATATTCTTCTAAGTATTTTAAATTTTCAAGGTTTCCGCGCGCGAAACACGAACTGCCCATACAAACTTTTATAACATGTTTTGTCATATCTTCCTCACTTATTACATTACTATTTTATTATACCTTTTTTTATATGGCAAGAGGGTAAAATCTTATTTAAAACCGGGGAGTTTGGATTTGATAACGTAATTTATTATAGTAAACTAAAGTAAACATATTTGGCACAGTAAATTCTTTTGTGCTATACTGTTACTATATTTCAGTATATTAGGGAGATGTATATGTCAGAAAACACACAAGACATTGTTAATGATAAAGGTTTGGAAGCGATAAAAGCAGTTGAAAGTATTCCGGTTGTCGAGCCGTCCGGTTCGTATGAAGAAATAGAAACTAAGACTTCTGCAGAGTATAGTGCAGATAATATCAGGGTTTTGGAAGGGCTTGAAGCTGTTCGTATAAGACCGGGTATGTATATTGGTTCAACTTCTCAAAGAGGTTTGCACCACTGTATTTATGAAATTGTTGATAACTCTATTGATGAATCTTTAGCCGGTTTCTGTACTGATATATATGTTACTATTCACAAAGATAACAGTATAACTGTAGAAGATAACGGTCGTGGTATTCCTGTTGATATCAAGCCTGACAGCGGAAAATCCGCTCTTGAAATTGTTCATACGGTACTTCACGCAGGCGGAAAATTTGGAGATGGCGGATATAAAGTTTCAGGCGGTCTTCACGGAGTTGGGGCGTCTGTTGTAAACGCGTTATCTGAAAAATATATTGTAGAAGTTTCTCGTCAAGGGTTTGTATGGCGTCAGGAATATATGAGAGGGGAGCCTCTTGCTCCTGTTGAAAAAGGTGAAGCTACCGAAAAAACAGGTACAAAAACTACTTGGTGGCCGGATCCTGAAATCTTTACGGAAACTACTGAAATTGACTGTGATGTTATTGCAAACAGATTAAGAGAGATGGCATTTTTGAATAAAGGTTTAAAAATTATTTTCTCTCGTCATGATTCAGAAGAAGTCGAAACTTTCCATTATGAAGGCGGTATCGGCAGCTATGTTGAATTTTTGAACAAAAATAAAACCGTTCTTCATGATAAACCTATTTATATTGATAAAGTTGTTGGAGATTTGCAGGTTGAAGTTGCAATGCAATACACTGATTCTTATACAGAAAGTGTTTTGTCTTTTGCCAATAATATCAATACTCATTCAGGCGGAACACACCTTACCGGGTTTAGAAACTCAATTACCCGTGTATTAAATGATTATGCAAGAAAAAATAATATCTTAAAAGATTCTGAACAAAATCTCTCGGGGGAAGATGTTCGTGAAGGCTTGACCGCTATTGTTTCTGTTAAGATTCCGAACCCTGAATTTGAAGGTCAGACAAAAGAAAAATTAGGTTCTCAAGAAGCTATGGGTGCAGTTCAAGATGCTGTTCGCGATAAATTGCAGGAATGGCTTGAGTTTAATCCTAAAATTGCAAAAATGATTCTTGAAAAAACCTTGCAAGCTCAAAGAGCCAGAGAAGCAGCAAGAAGAGCAAGAGAATTAACAAGAAGAAAAACTGTTCTTGAAAATTCTACATTGCCCGGTAAACTTGCTGACTGCTCAAATCGCGAACCTGAAAAATGCGAAATTTATCTGGTTGAGGGTGATTCAGCGGGCGGCTCTGCAAAACAAGGCAGAAACAGAATGTTTCAGGCAATTTTGCCGTTAAGAGGTAAAATCTTAAATGTTGAAAAAGCAAGATTAGACAGAATTTATGCTAATAACGAAATTCAGTCTATGGTTCAGGCTTTTGGCATTAAAATTAGCCGCAACGAAGAAGAAGTTGAGATTGATAAATTAAGATATCATAAAATTATTATCATGACAGATGCTGATGTTGACGGCGCTCATATTAGAACATTGATGTTAACGTTCTTCTTCCGTTATGCCAGACCGTTGATTGAAAACGGTTATGTATATATTGCTCAGCCGCCTTTATTCAAGGTTACTCAGGGCAAAACTTCAGAATATCTGTTTAATGAACATGTTTTGGATAAAATGCTTAAAGAACGCGGTATTAAGAATTTAAGTCTTTCTGATAAGGATAAGAAAAATGTTAAAACCGGTGATGAATTATTAGAACTGATTAGAAATATGTCAGAATTTTATCGTTCTTATAACAACCCGATTTTGAACTTATATCCTGCGGTATTTTTAAGAGGGCTTGCGCGTTCGGATATCAAATTGGAAGATTTTGACAGCCAGTCAAGAATGAACGAAGTTTGTGATTACTTAAATCACTACTTGCTTGACCATGCTAAAAATTATAATATTCAGGAAGCTGAAAATTATAAAGTTGAGGTTAAATATAATCCTGAAAATGCTAAATATTCATTTATGCTGCATTTGAATGAAGAAGAGCATGTCGTATTGAACCAAAATATTATCAAAAGTTCTGAGTATAAAAAATTGAAGTCTTCATATCCGATTATTCGTGATTTCTTGATTGAGGAATCTAACGGGTTGCTGCTTGAAACAGATACTGAAAAATATGAAATTGATTCATTTGAAAGATTACAAAAAATTATTGATGATAGAGGTCAAAAAGGATTACAAATCCAACGTTTTAAAGGGCTTGGTGAAATGATGCCGCAGCAGCTTTGGGAAACTACAATGGATCCTGCGACAAGAACATTGTTAAAAGTTAATGTAGAAGATGCAATGTTGTGTGATCAATTGTTTGACGTGTTGATGGGTGATAAGGTTGAACCAAGACGTGACTTTATTGAGTCTAATGCGGTTTATGCTACAAATATTGATACGTAAGATATAATGATTTTAATATAGGGATTTTAGAAGAAGGCGCGGACAAGTTTTCTTGTCCGCGCCTTTTAGTATTATTAAAAACTTTTTAGATTACTCTTCTTCGTCAGAATCATCATCATCTTTTTTAATTGCGTCAACAACCATTTTTGCCATTTCTTTTGCGATAACTTTTTGGGTATCAGTCGGACAATTTTGAAGCATATTCATTGCAGTTCTTAGTGTTGTATCAATATCGTACCAGCGGCCGCGGCGATTATCATCAAGCCCGGAACCTACTGCACTTATGATATCATCAACTGCTTCAAATTTTTCATCTTCAATATTATGTTCAATAATGATTTTGATTAAATTTAAAGCTACACGAATTTGGGTTTGGTCATCTGTTTCTTCCAGAGTTTTTACTGCTTCTGATAACACAGGATCTTTGTCATACCAGCGTCTGTATTGGTTTGAATACTCTTCTTTCATACTTTCAGTCTCCTTTTTTATTATTAATAAACTATATTTATCCTTGTTTAAACGTTACGCCTTTTGTTCCTTTCGGGTATTGCCAGTCGATAGCTTTTCTTTCGCAGGCAATTCTGCATGCTCCGCATTCTAAACAGTTTTCGTAGTTAACTATCAGCTCTTGTCTTTCTTCATTCCATTCGTAAACTTGAGCAGGACAAATGTAGGTGCAGTTTCTGCTTTCACAAAGTTTACATTGCTCGTTGTCCGGCTTTAGATGGGATTCTGTGTCCGGAGAGTATTTTAGTGTGTATAATTTTTTATCTATATTCATAACAAAATACTCCATAATAGTTTTATTATTGCCCAGGCATCTTTAAATAGTTCTGTGATTTTTCGGTCTGTAAAAATGCTTTTTATAAATTTATGATAATGTTCTTTTTTAGGAATTCCGTCAACGGAGGTAAACATTTCAAAAAATGCGTTAATTTTTTTCATATAGTACGATAGAAACGCTTTTTTTCTGGAATGCATCACATCCATAAGTTCTTTATAGGTTTCCATATCTTTAAGGACAAATGAAGTTTTTAGTTTCTTTTCATAATTTGAAAGTATTTTTTTAGAAAAATTTCCTTTATCTAAAGCTTCGATTGCTGTTTTAGCGGCAAGTTTTCCGCTAATCATAGCAAGGTTGGTTCCTTCCCAGTGAAGATTATTTACAAGCATTGCCGCATCTCCGACAATTAAAACTCCGTTATCACAAAGTTTTGGGATTTTTTTATATCCGCCTTCAGGAATTAAGTGAGCGGAATATTCTTTAAGAATTCCGCCTTCAAGCAGCGGTGCAATAGTCGGGTGCTGCTTTAGTTGTTCAAGAAGTTCAAACGGTCTGTAATTAGCTTCGGCAAGTTCATTTAATGTAACTCCAAGTCCTATTGTTACAGAATCTGTATTTGTGTACATAAACCCAAGTCCCAGCATACCAAGCATCGGTCCGCCAAAGATTTCAACTATTGAGCCTTCATCATCTTTTAAGCGGAAACGTTGATTTATTGTTTCTTTATCAAGTTTTATAACTTCTTTCACACTTAGTGCAACATCTTTTGTGTCAATGTCTTTTCTTAATCCTATCTGCTTTGCAAGTAGTGAATTAACCCCGTCTGCAAGAATTACAATATCTGCATAATATTCTTCAAGTTCGGTTTTTACTCCGATTATTTGATTTTTATCTTTAATAAGTTCTCTTACAACGGTTTCTTCAACAAGATAAACTCCTTCTTTTTGAGCTTCTTTAGCAGCCCAGCGGTCAAATTTGCCACGAATGATTGAATAGCTGGAATTATCTTGTTTTCTATAGGTAATAGTTGTGGAATCGTTTTCTCCAAGAATTGCAAAATTATGTTCAATATTGCGTCTTTCTACAGGAGCTTCGGTTTCAAAATTCGGAAAAATCTCTTTTGTAGCTTTTGTATAAATAGCTCCGCCAAAGACATTTTTACTTCCGGCAAACACTCCTCGTTCAATAAGAACAACTTCCTTACCGGCTCTAGCCAAAGTAATTGCGCAGGCAACTCCGCTTGGTCCCGCTCCTACTACTATAACATCTGTTTTATTTTCCTGTTTTAACATAAAGTTCCTCTACCTGCATTATAGCGTATATTTGACAAGTTGTAAATAACCGGTCGGATTGTAATCTTTCTTTAAGATTGTAAATTTACGTAAAATTTTAGCAAAATTTACTTGTGTTTTGTTTTATTATGAATGAAAATACATGAAAAACAGGTGTGAAATGATAGTAGATAGTGTAACAAAATTTCGAATAGATAAACAACGATACAAGCAGGAGTACATGTCCCCAAAATCACAAGCTCCTTTAGCGACTTCAAATTTTTATTCACAATATAATAATCAAGATATTAAGAGACCTTTAAAAACAAATCATTCAGATTTAAGTTTTAAAGGTCTTTCTTTAGGTTTATATAAGCAGCTTGACAGGACATATAGCGTAAAAGAGTTTTTTGAATTTACTGATAAATATGTTGGTAAAATGGGACGTGAACTTTTAGAAGATATCACGGTGACAAATAGATCAAGAACAAATAAACTGATAGCACTTGAAGGCGATAATATTGTTATTAAAAAGAAGACAATTCCTCACCTGGCTTTGGAAGGTGTTTTGTATCCGTTTAAAATACTACCGGGTGATTTACTAAATGGAATTGTTGAACTTTTGGGCAAAATTCCGGGATTAAAAAACTGGGCAGCAAAAACTCTTGAAAAACCGTTATTTAAAAATATCAGACAGCGTTCAAAAATAGATTCAAAAGTTAACTCTTTGGTTGGATTGATTACATACAAAGATGCAAAAATTGAAAATGCAGTAAACGCTTATGCAAAAGAAAATGGTATTAATCCAAAAGCGGTCAGCAAAGAAATAAGAGAACAGCTTGCTGCAAAAGTTGAAAAGAATATGGAATCCAGTGTTTTCCAAAGTGAATTGAAAATGTTTGATCCAAAATCCGGTAACTATGATACAAAGCATGAAAGAGCTTTAAACAGATTAGTATCAGGTCTTCCGCCCGCAATCTTTTTGGCAACAGATGCTTATAACCTGTCAAGAATGATGGATGATGATTCAAAAGCTGCCGAACACGAAAGAAAAGTCAGATTTAAACAAGAAGTCAGCAGAATTTTGACAAGCGGTTACTTAACATTGATTACAATGGGTGCGTTCCAGAAATTTATCAATAAATCAAAAGCAGGTATTGTAATAACAACCGGGGTAACAGTATTGATAACAGAAATGTTTTCACGTTTGTCTAACGGTAAACATATTTCAAGATTGACTCCGGAAGAAGCCAGAAAAGAAAATGAGAAATTACACGCTCCCGAGGCAAAAATTAAACCGGTTGATAACAAACAAGTATCTTCAACAGGTGCTAATAACACTCCACAAAAAACAAAAGAAGCCCAAAAACCATTATTATCATTTGATACAGTGTTAAAAGCTTCAGTAGGTATTATCGCAGCCGGTTACGGAATTAAAGGTATAAAAAATATTCCTGCCGTGAAAAAAGCTGCAATGAAATATTTTGAAAATCTAAAAATTAATGACCCTGAAAAATATAGTAAATTAGGTATAAAAGACTTAGATCTTGATAAATCAGTTAAAATGTTTGAAGATAAAGTAATCTTTAAACCATTTAAAGATTTGTATAAAAAATTGACAAGTGAACCGTTTATCGTAGAGGAAGAAAAATTTAACAAAGTTGTTCAGACATTGAAAGACAACGGATTTGAAGAGTTAGCTGCAAAATATGACAAAGTTGGTAAGACAGCACTAAAAACTGTTGATGGAAAATCAATTATAGACTTGAAAGAACAGGATAAAAAAGTTAAATTATTTCCAAAAGCTAAGAGTAAATTTTTAAAAGATATATTTATCAATGTCAAACCGCTTGTGAACTTTATTATTGCGCCATTCAAATTCATGTGGAATGCTATTACTCTTCCATATTGGATGATTGATGAAAAGTTAATGAGTATTTTTAGAAAAGCAAAACCATCAAGTCCGGCTAAAGATATTGATGTTTTAGCAAAAAGTTTTGATAAAATCTGTAAAAAAGCCGAAGCTTTAAGTGAAAAAGGTATATCAAAAGAACAATTCCAGGATTATATTCAGGTTAATTTATTAAAAGCTTTCAACGTAGACTCATTATCAAACGTATCAAATGCGGAATTATCAAATCTTGCAAAAACAGCAGCATCAATTGCTACAATCTGGTTCTTGATGACAGATAACTACAATATGGTTATGCTGAAATCAAACGGTAATGATAAAGATGGTGCTAATACTAAATTCAAAGAAAGATTTGTTCAAGAAGGATCAAGATTATTCTATCAAACACTGTTAATTGACTTGTTCAATTCAACATTCAGAAATCAATACAACTCATCTTTGATGGGTATGAGCTGGGTAACTCTTGTTGATACAACATTAGGTGAAATGCTTACAAGGTCATCTGTAGGTACACCGATTAAGGCTCATACAAGAGATGAACTTATTGATATTGAAACAAAACAGAATAATTCAACAGGTTTTATGAAGAGTTATTATAACTTTATGCAGCGTTTAACAGGAAAGCGTTCAATAAAATCATACGAAGTTGCTCCGAGAAACAAGCAAAATAACAATCAGCCTGTTTCTGCTCCGGCAGCGGCTATTCCCAGCTTGGCTGTTCAAAGACTTCAGTTGAGCCAAAACGGAGGAACTCTGGAGAAGATAATTAAGGGGTAATATGTTAATTCGGTTAATGAGAGTTTTTAGGTTAGAGGGTATAAAATCTAACCTTTTTTATTTTTTGAAAGATAAATTAAATATAGGATATCCTGACAATATATTTAGGTTATTATAATAGTATGGAAAATTATGACTATATAGAAGAAGATAAAGAGTTGAAATCCGTAGGGTTGGAACTAATGTTTCTGACACCTGAAAAGTGCTCTTCAGAAGATGGCATTACGGCTGTTGAACTTGCAAAATTGGTTAATATTCCGGTAGATATTGTTAAAAAAAAGCTGAATATCCTTAAAGAAAAAGATATTGTGAGAGTTAAGGGTATAAATCCAAAGTATTGGAAGTTTAATGAATATAATTTTCAACGAATGGATGATGATGACGATATTTTTAGGCTTTTATGCAGCTTTGATGATGTGGATTTTGATAAGTATTTTTCCTATTAAATACAAAATATACAGTATATAAATTTTGATAAAATTATGCTATTATAATAATAAATATTACAGTAGAAGGAGCAATTAATGACATCAAGTACAAATCAGTTTGTAAAACCGTTAACGGCAGGGATTAATTCAGCCGGTAATCTGGAAATCGGGGGCTGTGATGCTGTTGGTTTAGCTGAAAAATATGATACTCCGTTGTACGTACTTGATGAAGCTACTATTCGCTCTATTTGTAATGATTATAAAAAAGCTTTTGAAAAATATCCAAAAACTCATATGATGTATGCTTCTAAAGCTCTTTGTACAAGCGCTGTTACAAGAATTCTTGATGAGGAAGGCTTTGGATTTGATACCGTATCCGGCGGAGAGATTTATACTGTTTATAAAGCGGGTGTTGATATGAGCCATGTTTTATTTAACGGTAATAACAAATCTTATGATGAGCTTTCTCTTGCACTTGATTTAGGGGTGGGGAGAATTTCGGTTGATAACTTTTTTGAATTGGCACTATTAAATGAGGCTGCCAAAGTGCAAAATAAAACGGTTGATATTTTGCTGAGAATCACTCCGGGAATTGAATGCCACACTCATGAATATATCCAAACCGGGCATTTGGATTCAAAATTCGGGTTTGATTTAACCCAGATTGATGATGCGATTGAACTTATTCAAAGCGAATATACAAATATAAATCTTCACGGACTTCATGCTCATATCGGTTCTCAAATTTTTGAAACAGGAATTTATCCTGATGAAATTGAAATTATGGCAAAAGAGATTTCAAGAATTGAAGAAAAACACGGGATTAAGCTCAACGAAATCAACATTGGCGGCGGCTTAGGTGTTAAATATACGCAAAATGATGTTCCGCCTTCAACTTATGAAATTGGTGAACTTATTATAAATAAATTGAATGAGGTTATTGAAAAATATAATATTGAACCTCCGACAATCTTTTTAGAGCCGGGCAGAAGTATAATTTCAACAGCAGGTGTAACTTTATATACAATTGGCAGCTCAAAACAGGTTCCGCACGGTACAAAATATGTTGCAGTTGACGGCGGAATGGCTGACAATCCGCGTCCATCTATGTACCAGGCTGAATACAGTGCTCAAATTGCAAATAAAAAAGATACAACTGAAACTGAAAAAGTTACGATTGCCGGTAGATTTTGCGAGTCCGGTGATATTTTAATAAAAGATATTGAGTTGCCTGCTCCTGCAGCCGGAGATATTTTATGTGTTTATAATACCGGTGCATATAATTATTCAATGGCTTCAAATTATAACAGAGTGGGAAAACCCGCAATGGTACTTGTTAATGACGGTAACTCCGAACTTATTATTGACAGAGAAACTCTTGATGATTTAATTGCGCACGATATAATTCCTGACAGGTTGAAAAAATGATAGAAAATTTATTAATGTTATTTCAAAATTTCATAGGCAATTGGCATATTTATATTAAAGATACTTTCGGCTGGAAAAATATCTTTGAAATAGTTATTATTGCGACAATTTTAGTTGTTTTCTATCAAAAATTTATCAAAAACACTCATTCTGAAAAATTTGTAAAAGGTGCAGTTGTTCTTGTATTTTTATGGATTTTGAGTGAAATTTTAGTTGCGGTTGATTTGACTATTCTTGGTGTATTTATAAGATCTATTGTAACCCTTATTGCTTTGAGTTTGATTGTAATATTTCAGCCGGAACTTAGAAGATTTCTTGGATATTTGGGACAGATTGATTTTTTTAAAAAGCTTTTTGAAAATGATAAGAAAAACGAAGCAAACAAATCTATTGATGTTATAAAAGAAATTATTGAGGCTGTAAAATATTTATCAAAATCTCACACGGGAGCTTTAATAGTTTTTCAAAATGATTTAAGTAATACTTACCACGATGTTGGAACTGTTTTAAATGCTGATGTGTCAACAGAATTGTTGTTGACAATTTTTCATGTAAATACCCCTCTTCATGATGGTGCGGTTGTAATAAGCGGATCTAAAATTATTTCAGCAGGGGTGCTGCTGCCTTTGACTGATGATCCAAAGCTTAGTTGGAAATACGGAACTCGTCATAGAGCAGCAATTGGTATGACTGAATCAAGTAATGCTGCTTGTCTTGTTGTATCAGAAGAAACCGGTGATGTTTCTGTAACATTAGATGGTTCATTAAAAAAATATGATGATATCCCGACTCTTAAAACCGATTTAGAAAATATTCTCGGCTATAAAAATATTGAACAGCAAGAGAAAAAATCTATATTTAATCTTGAAAAATTGATTACTATTAATAAAGACAGGAAATAATTTATGGCTGGAAATACTGAAATTTCTAAAAAAGAATTTTTGTTAAAGATTATAAAAAATTTCTTTTTTATAACACTTGGATCAGTTGTTGCGGGGTTTGCTCTGGAAGCTTTTTTAGTTCCAAACTCTGTTATTGACGGTGGAATTATCGGTATTTCAATGATTATAAGTCATATTTCTAAGTTTAACTTAGGTTTGTTGGTAATTATTTTGAACTTGCCGTTTATTATATTAGCTTATAAAAAAATGGGAAAACTTTTTGTTTTTCAAACTGCTTATGCAAACGTTATTTTGGCACTTTCGTTGAATTTTTTCCACAGTTATAAAGTAACAGGTGATATTTTATTGGCAACTGTGTTTGGCGGTATTACGCTTGGTGCAGGGGTTGGTTTGATTTTGAAAAATGAAGCATCTTTAGATGGTACTGAAATCTTGGCACTTCTTGTTTCTAAAAAGTTTGGTTTTTCAGTAGGCGAATTTATTATGGGGTTAAACCTTTTTATATACTTGGTTGCAGGTAAGGTTTTTGGCTGGGAAAGCGCGATGTATTCAATTCTGACATATTTTGTAGCTTCAAAAGTTATTGATATTGTATTAGAAGGTTTGAACAGTTCAAAATCTGTCAGGATTATCAGTGACGATGCGGGTGCTATCGGTAATGCATTGATTGAAAGGCTTGATATCAGTGTAACTTATTTAAAAGGTATCGGCGGGTATTCCGGTCAGGATAAGGACTTGATTTATTGTGTAATTTCAAGACTTGAGCTGCCAAAGATGATTGAAATTATTAAAGAAATTGATTCTAATGCTTTTGTTTCTGTTGTAGATGTTCACGAAACTTATGGCGGTCGATTTAGAAAAAAGATTGATAAGGTTTAGTATTATTACTCTGAATTAGTCGGGAAATTTTAATATCTTAATATCTGGACAATTTTGGGAAAATATAATATACTAAACTTATAAGAAGAGGTTATAAGGAAAAAAGAAATGGCAAAACATAGTGATACAGTTCCTATAGAGGTAACTATTCTGACAGCAGATCATGATATAAAAGGTGTTGTTCATGTTTCAAAATACACAAATACCAATAGAGAATTGACGGATCTTTTGAACGATAAAGAAAGAAGATTTTTGGCAGTAACAAATGCTGAGATTTACCCAAGAGTCGGTAACCAATCTCCAAGAAGATATAATTTTTTAGAAATTCACATGGATTATGTTTTAATGGTTCACCCGACATCTCAGGCTGTGTTCAAGGATTCAGGAAAAACTCAGGAAGATATTGCAAGGTTTAGAGATTTGAGATTGAAATTAAATCAAACAAAACCGTTTTAGTTAAGAATTAGTAAAAAGGTTTGGAAATTATCCGAGCCTTTTTAAGTATTTATACCGATTATTTTATCGGAATTTTATTTGGAATTAAGAATGTTAAAATTGAATATTAAAAAGAAATACAAAAAATTAGTTGTATTAGCTGTTATATTTTTATTTTGCAGTGGTTTAATCGGCTCAGGACTCATTCCGGGCGGTAAATTTTTTCTGCATTATATTTTAATTGCGGTTTCAGTTTATTTCTTAGGGATAGTTTTTTGTAGATATTATATGTATAGCTGTATTTTAAGATTAGGGCAGTTATTTTGTGTACAGAAAAATTATATTTTGAGTGATAATCTTTGTGAGCCGGGAGCCCAGGCAATAGATGCTTATTCTTTGTTTTTGTATATGCAGGAAAAAAATCTTCCGGTTAAATATGTTTTGTTAAAACAAAATTCGCTTTATCAAAAATTAAAATCAGAAAATAAATTAAAAGATGTCATAGTTGTGAATAGGAGTATTGTTAAAAATTCGCTGGGTTATATTTTGGCAATTTTGCCGTATATCTTTACCTGCAAGGCAGTTTTAACATCTTCTCCAAGCGGGCAGTTTGATTATGTTTATAGAACTAATTCAAAACTTAAATATATCTTTTTGCAGCATGGTATGACTATGTTGAAACAAGGTGTTCTAGACTGGTATAATCCTGATATATTTGATAAAATGCTAATTTCAGGTGATGCAGAATTTGATGTTGTTAAAAAAGCGGGGTTTGATGATAATTCTGTTATAAAAAGCGGGTTGTGCAGATGGGATTTTTTGAGAAAAGAACATTCCGCGCAAAAACAAATTCTTGTTATGTTTACGTGGCGCCAGACTTTTAATGATAAAGATTATAACATCCCTTTAAATGATACCGAATATGTTAAAAAACTCAAATCGTTTTTAAATAATATCGAATTACAAGAATTTCTGAGGGAAAGTGATATAAAGCTTGTATGTTCTATTCACCATTATATTTTGGATATTTGCAAAGACAGTATTGATTTAGGTGAAAATATAGAGCTTGCGGATTCAAATAATCTTGATTGGTATATCAAAACTTCAGATTTGCTTGTGACGGACTATTCAAGTATTGCATTTGATTTTCTGTTTTTGAATACTCCTGTAATCTTTTACAGGCTTGATTTTGAAGACTCAACGCTTGATGAATTTGATAAATTCAATGCTAATTCTGCAAAATCTATGGATAATTATTTATTTAATACATTTTATGACGAAGCTTCTGCTGTTCAAAAAATCCGGTATTATGTTCAAAACGGATTTGTTTTGGAAGATGATTATAAACAAATTGCGGAAAAACTTTACTATACAAAAACAAATATCAGAGAATGTATTGTTAATGATTTAGAAAAGTCTGTATAATATTATTTTTTTATAAGTGCAGGAAAGAAATAACGAACCCCGTCATCTGATCTCCATCTGATATATCCGGTTTTTGGAGTTCTGTCTAAATCCATAACGCTTACCAGAGCCCAGTTTCCGCGAATTACATTAAGATTGATTTTTTGCGGGTAATTCATTGTTGAAATAGTTTTTGCAAGGTCTTCTGTTGATGCTTTTATATCCTTACAAGATTCGGGTGCTCCGTTTAAAATCATAAGCCCGTATTTTTTACCATAAGTATTATAAAAATTAATCCAGGTCATAAATTTATATGGGTCATCTTGTTTTATCCAACCGGTTTTTCCGTTAGCGTTGTCATACATAATCTCAACCCAATCATCTGTCATATCTGTTACCCCGACAAAAGCCAATGATTTTTTAGATAAAAACAGTACAAAAAACTTTTCAAAACCTATTTCTTCAGGGAAAAATTCGTCATTTGTCCATCTTACGCGATACAAAATTTGTGATTCTTCATTTGGTTCTTTGTAGATTGTTATATCATCTCCAACCTGATACAAACCTATTGTTCCGACTTGATTAATATTTGGTTTGGCGGGAACAACATCTTTTGAATAGGCTGTGCTGTTAAAACCTATATTACAAAAGGTTATTAGTGTTAAAACGAAGAATAACAATATTTTTTTCATAAGATTACTCCCTGAATGAAATTTGTGCGTATGCTTTTTGTAATTTTTCCCTGACAGATGTCATTTGCTGTTCAATGATTTCATCAGTTAAGGTTGCATTTTCATCTTGCATTTTTATTCTGAAAGCAACACTTTTGAATCCTTCTTCAACGTGTTCACCCTGATATACGTCAAAAATTTCAGAACCTTTGAAGATATTTTGTTTTACACCGCTTTTGATTACTTTTTGAATATCATCTGATGAAATTGTGTCATTTATAATAAATGCCAAATCTCTTTTAACTTCAGGATATTGCGGAAGATGTTTAAATCTCGGAGTTGTTTCTTTTACTGCTGAAATAACTTCATCTAAATCAACTTTGAATAAAAATGCTTCCTGATTTAATTTTAATTTATCCTGTAATGTTGGGTGTAATTGTCCGTAATATCCGATTGGCTGCGGTTTTTTGCCTAAAAGCATAATAACTGCAGTTCTATACGGATGGAAGATTTTGTGAGTTTTTGCAAGCTCAGTTTCTTCTAATGGAACAAGTTTTATACGTCTTGAGATTTCCAAATCTTCAAATAAGTTTTCAACAATACCTTTTGCGGTATAGAAATCGGTTTTTGTTTTAACCTGCCATTTTGAATTTTGAACTTCCCCTGTTAAAACTCCTTCAAGGACTAAAGTTTCTTTAACCCCTGAAGTTTTTTCATCAGCTTCTTTAACTTTAAGGTATGTTCTGCCGATTTCGTACGCCCAGAAGACTTTCTGTCCGTTGTCAAAGTTATATTTCATACAGTTTAGAACACTTGCTGCCAGGGTTTGACGAAGCATTGAGTATTCTTCACTTGCTGCGTTTTGAACTTTTACAGCATTAGCATCATCATAAGGAATTTTGAATTTATCAAGCAGAGATTTTCCGATTAGCGAACTTGTTTGAATTTCGTTTAATCCTGCTGATAACATCAATTCGTGAACTCTTTTGATAACTTTTTCACCAAGTGAAATTACAGGAGTTTGAGATTTATTTGGAAGAGTCGGGGCAATTTTATCATAACCGTTGATTCTTGCGATTTCTTCGATTAAGTCAATTTCTCTTGTAACATCGTATGCTCTGAAACTTGGAACTAAGAATTTAGCTGCAGCGTCGTTTCCGCCAAGTTTTTTAAATCCTAAGTTTCCTAAAATGTTTATACATCTGTCAGCTGAGATTTCACAGCCTAAGATTCTTTTAACCTGATTATAGCGAAGAGTAATTTCTGTAGGCTCAAGTGTATTTTGACCATCTTCAACCATTCCTTCAACTTCAGCATCAGCATATTCAACAAGTAATTGCATAGCGCGCATCAGTGCCGGTTTAACCGCTTCGATATCAATACCGCGTTCAAATCTTGCACTTGCTTCACTTCTGTAGCCTGCACTTCTTGCAGATTTTCTGTTTGTTGCCGGAGTAAAATATGCAGCTTCTAGAGCAATTGATGTTGTATTATCATCAATTTCAGAATTTGCACCGCCGAATACTCCGCCTAAACATACTCCTTCTTTTTCTGTTGCAATCAGTACGGAATCTGTTGTCAGAGTTCTTTCAACTTCATCAAGAGTGATAAGTTTTTCACCGTCTTGCGCGCGTCTTACACATAAGTAGCCGTTTAGTTTGTCAAAATCAAATGCGTGTAATGGGCAACCGTATTCAAGCATAACGTAGTTTGTAATATCGACAACGTTGTTTATTGCACGAACACCCGATGCAGTAAGTCGTTTTTGCATCCATTCAGGTGAAGATTTTATTTTAATATTTTTCAAAACTGCGATTGAGTAATATTTACAAACATCTTTATCTTTAATTTCAACTTTGAATTTATCTGTTGTCAAGTCTTTTGTACATTCGATTTTATTTAATTTCAACGGGGTATTAAACAATGCACTTAATTCTCTGGCAACCCCGATGACAGACATTTGATCGCCTCTGTTTGCGGTTGGTGCAACATCAAGTACCGTATCTTTTTCAAACCCTAAAACATCTTTTACATCAGCACCAAGTTCAACATTTGAAAAGATTCTATTTAAAATAAGGATACCGTCCTCTTCTTGGTAGCCGCGTTCAGAAACTCCCAGTTCATCAGCGGAACAAAGCATACCTTGAGATTCAACCCCGCGGATTACGGCAGGTGTAAGAGTAAACATTTCACCTGTTTTCCTGTCTAAAACTTGTGAGCCAACGCTTGCGTACGGGACGATTTGACCTTCTTGAATATTTTGTGCACCGCATACAACTGTTTTTAGCCCGGAACCGGTGTTAACTGTTACAAGGTGTAATTTTTCAGAGTTTGGGTGAGCATCGATTTTTTCGATTTTAACAGTTTTTATATTTGTAAACATCGGTTTAACGTCTTCAACTGCTTCTACTTCAAGCCCGCTCATAGTAAGTTCATGGGCAATTTGTGAAGCTTCAATATTTGACAAATCTACGAATTCGTTTAACCAATTTAAAGATACTTGCATTTATTTATTCCCTCTTAATTCTGTATTATAATCTGTGCTTTTATTTTAGTACAAAAGAATTTAGA
>OHGK01000421.1_pt1 | contig 29890 bp, 30 predicted proteins | sample 1567671 | NCBI WGS metagenome assembly OHGK01 (sample SAMEA3879577, study PRJEB24766) | human gut metagenome | biome: human-associated habitat; feature: feces | place: USA | collected 1985/1987 | reverse complement strand
TATTATGTATTTTATCTAATATCTTTAGATGAAATTTTTCCACTTTCCTTGCTAATCATTCATATAACCTTTATTATAATTTTATTATGTCTGACATTGAAACATTCAAAGAAATAAAAGAGATATTAATATCACAAAAACATTCGCCGGAAGATATTGCGAGTGTAGAAAAAGCATACAAATTTGCAAAAAAATTGCACGATGGTCAATTTAGAGTGTCGGGAGAGCCATATATCATACACCCTTGCGAAGTTGCAAAAATTCTTGTCGGACTTGAAGTTGATACCCATACAATAATTGCAGCGTTTTTACACGACATATTAGAAGATACAGATACAAAACCCGAAACAGTTGAAGAACTATTCGGTACAGATGTTTTAAACCTTGTTCAAGGGGTTACGAAACTTGGTAAACTTAAATTCAAGTCAAAAGAAGAACGTCAGGCTGAAAACTTTCGCAGACTGTTTATTGCAATGGCAAACGACATCAGGGTAATTTTCCTGAAACTTGCAGACAGACTGCATAATATGAGAACTCTCAACTTTATGGAAGAAAGCAAGCAGAAGAAAATTGCAGGAGAAACCTTAGACATATTTGCACCGCTTGCAAACCGTTTAGGTATCTACAAAATAAAAGCAGAATTAGAAGATTTATCACTGAGATACCTTGAGCCTGAAAAATATTACGAAATAGCGCAGCTTGTCGCACAAACAAAAGCAGACAGAGAAGAAACAGTTAATTTATTAATTGATAAAATTTCACAAGATGTACAAAAAAGTGGAATTAATGCCCAAATTACAGGCCGTGCAAAACATTATTACAGCATTTATGCAAAAATGAAACGTCAGAAAATTGCATTCCACGACCTTTATGATATTACAGCCGTTCGTGTGATCGTTGATTCAGTGAGAGAATGTTATGAAGTCTTAGGGCTTATTCACTCCCAATTTAAACCGATTCCGGGAAGGTTTAAAGATTATATTGCAATGCCCAAAGGCAATATGTATCAATCGTTACACACATCTGTTATCGGCCCGAGATCAAAACCCCTGGAAGTACAGATTAGAACCTGGCAAATGCATCAGGTAGCAGAATACGGGGTTGCCGCACACTGGAGATATAAAGAAAAAGGCTCTCAAAAAGCAGATAATGCTTCCGATATGAAGTTTTCGTGGATGCACAAACTTGTTGAATATGACAAGGAAATGAAAAATGCCGAAGACTATGTAAAAAGCGTAAAAATAGATTTATTTTCAGATCAGGTATTTGCTTTCACGCCTGATGGAGATGTTTTAGATTTACCAAAAGATGCAACTCCTGTAGATTTTTCATACAGAATACACTCAGATGTCGGACATAAAACAGTCGGAGCTTTAATTAACGGTCGTATTGTTCCGTTAAATACAAAACTTAAAAACGGAGATATAGTTGAAATCTTAACTTCAAAAACACCATCTCCGCGCCTTGACTGGCTGACTTTTGTTGTTACCAAGCAAGCCTCTCAAAAAATTAAACAATGGTTTAAGAAAAACAACAGAGACGAACACGTAAAACTAGGAAGAACCAACCTTGAACACGAACTAACAAAAGCCGTATTTGATGATTATATAAAACAAGGTGAATTTGACAAGATTGCAAAATCAATGAATTATCAATCCTCAGAGGATTTATTTGCAGCACTTGGTTATGGCGAAACGACAATCAATAAAGTTATAAACAAATTAAAGAAACCAGTTGAAAAACGTCCGGAAGACAGTTTCCGCGGCTACAACAGAAAAAGTTCTAAAAAAGATATAGAAGGTTTGGAAGGACTTTTATATTCATTTGCAATGTGCTGCTCCCCAATCCCCGGGGAACCTATTGTCGGAGTAGTTACACGTTCAAAAGGAGTTTCCGTGCACAGAGCAGACTGCAAAACCCTTGAAACAATTCCGCACGAACGTCTTATGGATATTAAATGGGCAGGGATTAACACAAATAAAACTTATAATACAACTATCAGAATTGAAACAGCAGAAAAACTAGGTATGCTAAAAGACGTAATTTCAGCAGTTTCCGATAACAATACAAATATTGTGAATGCAACGATTAAAACAAAAAATCACGTAGGTATAATTGAAATAGGTTTGGAGCTTGATAATATTGAAACATTAAAAAAAGTTATCACCTGCATTCAATCTTTACCGGATGTATTCAGCGTAAAACGTATCCAAACATCTTCAAGTCTATTGAAAAAAAATACTGCCCCTAAAACCCAAAAAGGTTTTAGACAAAAGCGAAAAGATAATAACAAAGAAAACTAACAGGAGGTTTATATGGCTCTACCGGTAATTACAGGTGAAAATATTTGGAAAATATATTATTATATTGCTCTATTTTCAACAATACTATTTGTACTAAAACTTTTACTTTTCGCCGTAGTAGGCGGAGATAGTGAGGTTAATGCTGATTTTAACACAGAAACTGATACTGATTGTTCTTTTAATTTTATTTCTACCCAATCAGTAATTTCATTTTTTATGGGCTTTGGCTGGATGGGTTATGCGGGATTGCACCAATTTGCATTCAGCAATCATAAAAACTTATTTATCGCCTTTGCTGTCGGATTAATATTTATGTTTGTCACCGCATATTTAATGTTTCTTGCCAAAAAACTGGAAAAAAACATTAAGAAAGACAAAAACACCGCGGTTAATCGTGTAGGTAAAGCATACACTTCATTTGCACCACGCGCAGCAGGTCAGATAGAAATAGAAATAAGCGGTCAATTATCTGTTGTCAATGCAATGAATGATAGTGATGAGCAGATAAATTCATTTGAACTTGTAAAAGTTAACAAAGTCGTAGAAGATTTATTATATATAGAAAAAGTTAAAAAATAAGAATAAAAAAGGAGAGAAAAATGTTCGGATTAATGATTGCAGGAGCACTGGTACTGATTTCTATATTTGTATTTATCGCAAATCAATACAAAAGATGCCCATCAAACAAAATTATTGTAGTTTACGGTAAAACAGGCGGAGAAAAAACAGCAAAATGTGTCCACGGCGGCGGTACATTTATCATTCCGCTAATCCAGGATTACGGAGTATTGTCATTAGAGCCGATGACAACTGATATCGACCTTCGCGGAGCTCTTTCTAAAGGAAATATCCGTGTTGCAGTTCCGTCAACTTTTACATTCGGTATCTCAACCGATCCTAAAATTATGATAAACGCAGCTGAACGTCTTTTAGGTTTAACCAAAAATGATGTTATAACCCAAGCCAGTGATATTATTTTAGGTCAATTACGTCTTGCAATTGCAACATTGACAATTGAAGAAATTAACCAGGACAGAGAAAAATTTCTTGAACAGATTAACGCAAACGTAAACCCTGAGTTAAATAAAATCGGACTTGAAATCATCAACGTAAACATCAAAGATATTACAGATGAATCAGGCTATATTGATGCAATCGGTAAAAAAGCAGCAGCAGAAGCTATCAACAGAGCAAAAGTCGAAGTAGCACAACAAGAAAAACTTGGTGCAATCGGTGAAGCATCTGCAAATAAAGAAAAAGAAGTTCAAGTAGCAGAACAAACAGCACAAACTTTCATCGGTAAAACAAACGCAGAAAGAGATCAGCGTATTAAAACCGCTGAACTTGAAGCTCAAGCTGTCGAAGGTGAAAACATTTCAAAAGCAAATATTGCCGAATACAACGCAACATTAGCAGTAAAACAAGCAAGTGCATATAAAGAAGGTGAAGTGGCAAAAGCTAATGCCCAAAGAGATGTATTACTTGCTCAAAAAGAACAAGAAGAAGCTAAATTAAAGAAAGAAGAACTTGCAAGACAAGAAGTTGAAAAACTTAAAATACAAGTTCAAGCTGATGCAGAAGCTGAAAAAGCAAGACGTATCGCACTTGGTCAGGCTGATGCAATTAAAGCTAAATATTTTGCAGAAGCAGAAGGTGTGAAAGCTGTATTGGAAGCTAAAGCTAAAGGTTATGAAGATCTTGTTAAGATTTCAAACAACAGACCGGAAATTGCAACAAGCTTCTTAATGATTGAAAAAATTGAAAAAATCGTTGAAAAACAAGTTGATGCTATCAAAAATATTAAATTTGATAAAATCACTGTTTGGGACGGCGGAACTGGTTCAGCTAACGGGTCAACAACTGCTAACTTTATGAAAGATCTTATCAAAGCTCTTCCTGCAATGCATGATTTGGCAGGACAAGCCGGAATTGAACTTCCTCAAATTCTTGGTAAAGTTGATTCAGGTATAGTAGAAGCTAAACCGGTTGAACCAAAAACTAAATAAAACACTATAGAACTAAAAAGTGAATCGTATGATTCACTTTTTAGTATTGATGGTATAATAATTTTATTAAAACAAACAGGAGTTACAATGGCTGCAACATATAGTGTAGGGTTTACAGGAGATTTTACAACAGGTGAAAATTATCAGGCTAAATATGATCTATCTGAGCATGTTAATATCCTAAGATCAAAAGGTTACGAGCATTTATTAGAACGCGTAATAGGTATAATGAACCGCTTTGATTCAAACATTTTAAATTTAGAAACCCCTTTAACTCCCCAAAAAGCCTCCTCTCTCAGCTCAAAAAAGACTGTTTTACACTGGGCGGACGGAGATATTGTTCCAAGACTGTTAAAAACACTTAATGTAGAAGCAGTTTCCCTTGGGAATAACCATGCTATGGATTTTGATAAATCAGGTTTGCAGGATACATTGAAATATTTAAGCGATGCGGGAATTAAAGCTTTCGGAGCAGGAACAAACTTAGCTGCAGCTCAAACTCCTTTTGTTAAACAAATTCAACTTGAAGATCAATGCGTAAACTTGTATATTATAGGCGGTTTTAAATACAGAAAAGACTATGATGAAGATTTTAAATTTTATGCAGAATCTAACAAAGCTGGAGTGTTTCTTCTTACTCCGGAAAATGCAACTAATATAATTTCAGCAATAAAAACTAATGATAAAAACTCCTTAGTTGTGATTTTCCCGCATTTCGGCTTTGATTTGATGAAAACCACTCAGCTTCAAATCGACTATGCCAAAGGTTTTATTGATGCCGGTGCAGACTATGTAATCGGGCACGGACCCCATATGATGAATTCAATTACAAAGTATAAAAATAAAACAATTTTATACGGGTTGGGTAATTTTATCTTCCCTGCAAATTTTCAAGGGAAAGTTCTCCCGTATAATATGGCTGCCGAGCTAAGACTTACAAACAATAAAGACATTATCGACTCTAAACTTTATTTATACCCGTTATATATGGATAACCAATCCTTTACACCGCAGACAAGACCGGTTACTGAAGATGAAGTTCCGGAGTTTTTAAATTTACTGCTTGAGGGTGCTGAAGATTTAAGAAATACTCTTACCGTAGAATCTTTTGAAAATTATATTAGGATAGGAGTATAAATGGATATTCAAACAGTTATCAACAAGTATAATTTGAATCCGCTTTACCTCGAAAATCCTAATAAGGAGTATGCTTTCACGACAGTTTTAGATAATGCATTAAAACTTAAAAAAGATTTTATATTTATACCTTTTGCAACAAATACAGACTCTGTTTATGATTTAATTTTACAAGCCTTCGCAACCCCTTACTGCAAAGGATTTATCTTAAATTCTTCTGCTCTTGAAAATGCAAATTTCAAGCCCAGGTTTCATTCACTGATGAAAAACTGCTCATATAAATCCGAAGTTATACTATTAGCTCAGAATATATATAATTTTGCAAATTCAATGGCCCTAGAAAACTCTCAAAGGTATGATTTTGAAACAATATCTATCGTCGGAACTCAAGAAACTTCAACTATTGTACAGATGCTTGTACATAACTTGAAAGAAAAAAAGATTTCTTATTCAAATGATAACTGGAATTGTTGGCAAAAAATTTTTGAACCGCTATTATTTTGCGATGAGGAAACCGAATTTGCAATACTTGAAGCGGTACCCGAAAAACTCAACTTAACCGGCTTTGTATCAAATTTTAAAAATAATAACATAATTTTTTCAAAATCATCATTGTATAATATGCGTTTATATACAGACCTGGAACAGCTGTCAGATGAATTAATAAAAAGTTTGAAAATTTCAGACAATATATTATCAATTACAACTCTTGAAGATAACGAATTAGTCAATCCAAAAATATCTTATAAATACCAAACCCGCTTAAATATTGTTACAGAAAGCAGCAATAGAGAATTTTCACAGGATATTTATTACCTGAACAGATGCAGCGAACTTGTTGAATCCTTTTTAAATAAAAAAGGGTTAACAGTTCAACCTTGGAATGATTTTATTGAAACCTTTCCGCTCTACCAGACCAAAAACAATAAAGGTGTTGATTATTTAATATTGAATAAATACAAACTTTCAGTAGATACTATTACTAAAAGTTTGAAAACGTTTTTTAAATTGTATGAAAACAAAAGAAAAGTAGTGATCCTGGAGCATATATTAAACCTTGGTAATTATAAAGAAACAGTATATGCAAATTTAATGCGTGATATTGCTCTGCATAATCCGGATATTTTAATTCTGTTAAACTCTTCAGCTTATACTCATTTGTTTAAAAGATTCAATAAAAAAACGTATGTACAATCAATACAATATACATCAGATAATCAAAAATCAATATCTGATTTCAATAGATTTGTAAAAAGTACATTACCGGGAAATTGTGCAGTATATATCGTCTCTGCGCAGGATTTGTCAGAATTATATGCGGAGGATAAATAATGAAATACTCTGTTACTGAAATATTAACTCATACTAATGGTTATTTATTTTATAAAAGCCCAAGATTTGACAAAAACGAACAATATACTCCGTGTGCAGTTACAAGCCTTGTTTTTCAATCAGATAACGTAATTTTCGTTCCTATAAAAATTTCAATAAATAATGCCCTTGTAGATTCTTTCCAAAACATTGAAGCGGTTATCAAATCCGGCATTCGTGCATTTATGTTTGATGAAAAACATTTTAATGATAAATCTTCTTATGAAAAATTAATTGAAATTATAAATAAATACAGAAATAATATAGACTTTATCATAATGGTTGAAGATACAGTTCAAGCAATTTTTGCACTGGCTTCATATACAAGAACATACAAAATGTCAGATAAAACCAAATATTTAACAGTTACCGGCTCAATCGGCAAAACTACAACAACAGAAATGCTTTATGGTATTTTGAATAAAAAATTTAAAATATATAGAGGAGAACCCGGAGCAAATATAAAATTACGGGTAGCTCATAAATTTTTGGAAGTTGAACCCGATATTGATTATTTCTTATTTGAATGCAGCGGACAAGGCAGTGGATATTTAAAATATTTTTCAGAACTTATAATGCCGGATGGAGCCATAATAACTAAAATTGCAAATGAAAACCTCGGAGAATATCTTACACTAAAAAATATTGCAAAAGAAAAAAGCACCATGCTTTCTGCAATGAGTGAAAATTCCATAGCAGTGATAAATGGAGACCCTTTATTAAGAAAAGCCACAGAAGATTACATTTGTGACAAGATATACATAAATGACGGAAGCTATAAACTTATTAACTCTGATAAAAATGGTTCTGAATTTGTTTATAAAGATGAAACATATTTTATTCCTGTTGTAGGGATACACCATATAGACAATGCCGTAAAAGTTATAGAATTAGCATTAAAACTTGGTATAGAAACCAAATTAATAAAAGACGGCTTGTCTGAATATAAAGCCGTAGGTAATCGGTGGGTTGTTGACAAGTTTAAAGATAATGTTGAATTTATTACAGATTGTCCAAACAACCCAAGTTATGATACATTAATCACGAACATACATACATTTCTGGATTTATATAAAGACAATCCTTATAAACGCATTATAATAACCAGAATCAAAGCTCTTGGAGATTTTGAGGAACAGACTTATCTAAAACTTGCACAAGAACTCTCTTCCCTGCCAATTCAAGAATTAATCTGTGTAGGGTCTGAAATTATTTCAATTAAAGAATATGTAGAAAAACACTCTTCAATAAAAACAGTCTACTTTGATAAACCGATGGAAATAAATGAACACGACTCATTTGTAAAATATTTATTGAATACTTTAAATTTTGAGCAGGCTGTATTATTAAAAGGACAGCGAAAAGATGGTTTAATCGGTTATGGAAAAGTAAAAGATGTCTTGCGAAAATATTTATAATCACATATTGGCAAAATTTACAAATTTGTAGTATAATTCATTTAGAGTTAGTATAAGGAGAGAATAATGGGATATAAAATTTTATCAAAAAAAGAAATTTGTCCAAACCAATATGAAATAACTATTGATGCACCTTATGTTGTAAGAAACGCACAAGCAGGACAATTTATAATATTCAGAGTTGAAGAAGAAGGCGAAAGAGTACCTTTAACTATCGCTGATGTCGATAAAGAAAAAGGCGAATTAACATTGGTATTTATGGCTGTTGGATATTCAACAAAAAAACTTGCGCAGCTTGAAGTTGGCGATGAACTTGTAGACCTTGTAGGCCCGTTAGGGAAACCTACCCATATTAAAAATTACGGAACAGCAGTCTGCGTTGCAGGCGGATATGGAGCTGCTCCTTGCTACTTAATTTCAAAAGCTTTAAAAGACGCGGGCAACAAGGTTTACATGATTGCAGGTGCAAGAACTAAAGATTTATTGTTCTGGGAAGATAAAATGAAAGAAGCTTGTACTGAACTTTATCTAACCACTGATGACGGATCTTACGGTATAAAAGGTTTTGGTACAGCTGTACTGCAAGATATCATAGACAGAGAAAAAGTTGATTACGTAATCGCGGTAGGTCCTATGCCTATGATGAGAGCAGTTGCGGAATTAACAAGAGATAAAGGCATCTACACAGAAGCAAGTATGAACCCGATTATGGTTGACGGTACCGGAATGTGTGGAGCCTGCAGAGTTACTGTTGGCGGAGAAACCAAGTTTGCGTGTGTTGACGGTCCGGATTTTGATGCACACAAAATTGACTTTGATGAAGTTATCAACAGAACAAGAATTTATAAAGACCAAGAGCGCAAACGCAGCGAAAACTGCAATTTATTAAAACAAGCGCAAAAAGTATAAGCAATAGGAGAGTAAAAGTATGGGTAAGAATGAGATTCCGGTTTGTCCGTTAATAAGTATTGGTTCTGGTATTGATATGGTATGCAGCCAGACTAAATGCGCATGGTATGTACCAAGTGTTCAAAAATGCTCTATGTATTTATTGGCATACAACGCATTATTAGAAGCAAACCAAAAACAAAAAGCAAAACAACAACATTAATAAGTTTTAAATTATGAAAATCGCATTATGTATAAAGCAAGTTCCGGATACTACAGATATCAGATGGACTGAAAACAATACTATTCAAAGAGAAGGCGTAGAAAGTATTATAAACCCGTTTGATGTATATGCCGCAGAACTTGCTCTTAAATTAAAATCTGAAACAAAAGATTCAACCATTACCGTATTCACAATGGGACCGGCTCAGGCTGAAGATATGCTGAAAAAAGTTTTAGCCATCGGCTGTGATGATGCAGTGTTAATTTCTGATAAAAAGTTTGCAGGTGCAGATACTTACGCAACGGGACTGACAATTTCCAGAGCTATAAGAACGATGCTTCCCGATTTTGATTTAATTATATGCGGACAATTCGCTGTTGATGGAGATACAGCACAAACCGGTCCTGCTGTTGCCAATTTTCTTGATATCCCGCAGGTTACGTATGTGAAAGACTTTGAAAAATTTCAAGATAAAACTCTTACGTTACTTCGCGAAATGGAAGATGGGATAGAAAAGGTTAATGTTGGACTTCCTGCTTTAATCTGCGTATTAAAACAAGATTATGAACCAAGAAGACCGCTTATTCAAGGAATTATATCCGCTTCTAAGCAACAGATTAAAATCTGCACAATGGCTGATATCGGATTAACTCCGGAAAAAGTCGGTATCAAAGGTTCTCCGACTTATGTCAGCAAAGCTTTCCGCAACATCTCAACTCATAATGCTCAAAAATTTAAAATGAATACAATTGACAGCGTTAAACTTTTAATGGAAAAACTTACAGAACTAGAGGTTTTGAAAAATGACTGATATTCAAAATTCAGGTATTTTAATATACGCGCAGTTAACACGTGAAAATTATATCCATACAGTATTTTTTGAACTGGTGGATAAAGCACATGAGCTTGCGGAAAAACTTGGAAACGTTGAAGTTAACGCTGTTATTTTTACAACTCCTGGGTTGATTGATTCTTATAAAGAAGCCCTCCAAAAACGCGGAGTTAATAAAGTTTATTATTTTGAAGATGAAAAATTTAAAAACTATTCAACCGAATATTATTCAAAATCAATTGTAGATTTAGTCGGTGTGATAAAGCCTGAAATTTTGCTAATTGGAGCAACAAACCAGGGTAGAGATTTGGCACCAAGAGTGTCTGGGGCTTTAGGAACAGGATTAACCGCAGATTGTACCGGGCTTGATATCAATGAAAAAGGACAGCTTGCAGCAACCAGACCGACCTTTGGCGGGCAGCTTATGGCAACAATTTTATGTAAAAATTATCCTCAAATGGCAACAGTACGCCCGAACGTATTTAAGGTACACAGAGCTGATAACTTTGTTGAAACAGAATTTGTATCCTGCCCTGTTAATATTTCATATTTAAACAACAGAGTTGAGCTTTTAGAATTTAAAAAGACAATTGAATCCGAGATTAACGACCTTAATAGTGCAGAAGTAATAGTTGCAGGCGGCAAAGGGTTAAAAAATGAAAAAGGATTTGAGTTATTGCAAAAGTTTGCAGATTCAATCGGAGCAACAGTAGCCGCAACAAGAGGAGCGGTTGAAATGGGATTGGCACCGCAAAGTATTCAAGTAGGGCAGACCGGTAAAACGGTGAACCCTAAAGTCTATATTGCATGCGGAATTTCAGGAGCTATCCAGCATACAGTAGGTATGACTGGAGCTGAACATATTATTGCAATAAATAACGATGAGGCAGCACCTATTTTTGAAATTGCAGACACAGGTATCGTCGGAGACGTTTTTGAAATCCTTCCTGAATTTATAAAAGAACAAACAAAATAATTTTAATTGTTACTTTTTTGTGCTAATATTATTAAGCAATAGAAGTATAAAAAAGGGGATAATTATGGTAAACAGAGTTGTTGTCGGCGCCCAATGGGGTGATGAAGGTAAAGCAAAAATTACGGATATAATGGCAGGAGATGCTGATTTAATTATTCGTTATCAAGGCGGCTGTAATGCCGGACATACAGTTGTCGCTAACGGTAAAACCTTCAAATTTCACTTAATTCCATCAGGCATTTTATACAAAGGTAAAACCTGTTTAATCGGCAATGGCACTGTCATTTTACCTGAATATTTTCAAGAAGAAATTGACGGATTAAAGAAAGAAAACATCGATCTATCAGGGTTAAAGGTAAGCCCGCTTGCATCAATTACAATGCCTTGGCATACAGAAGTTGACGGTTACTCTGAAAACACCGCAACAAAAGGAAAAATCGGCACAACAAAAAAAGGTATCGGACCGACTTATACAGACAAAATGCAAAGAATAGGTTTAAAAGTTGAAGATTTATATTCCCCGGAAGCCCTTAATGAAAAATTAGATATAATTCTGCCTATCAAAAATAAACAACTTAAAGAAGTTTACGGTTTGAAAACATACACAAAAGAAGAAGTTTTGGAACTATGCAAACAATATGCCGAAATTTTCAAGCCTTTTGTGTGCTTTGAATGGCAGGAAATGCTGACAGCAGCAAAGAGTGAAGGGAAAAAGATTTTATTTGAAGGTGCACAAGGGGTAATGCTTGATGTTGATTTTGGGACATACCCGTTTGTAACAAGTTCAAACCCTGTAGGCGGCGGAGCCGGAACAGGTTCAGGCTACGGACCTACCTTGATTGATGAAGTTATCGGGGTTTCAAAAGCTTATGTAACAAGAGTGGGCGAAGGACCTTTTGTAACAGAATTAACAGATGAAACCGGGAAAAAAATCCAAGATATAGGTCACGAATTTGGAGTAACTACAGGCAGACCTCGCAGATGCGGCTGGTTTGATGCGGTTACAATGAAATATGCCTGCCTTGTCGGCGGGTTGACATCTGTTGCTCTTACCAAAATCGATGTGTTTGATACGTTTGAAGAGATTAAAGTCTGCACAGCATACAAAGATACCAGAGATGGTAAGATTTACACATCATACCCGACAAATGTCTTTATCCATAAATACCTTGAACCTGTTTATGAAACCCATAAAGGCTGGGAGGTAAATATTTCAGACATTCGTAAATACGAAGATTTGCCTGAAAATTGTAGAAAATATCTTGAAAGGCTTGAAGAAATTCTAGAAACACCAATATCTATAGTTTCTGTCGGCCCTGATAGAGATCAAACAATTTTCCGCGATTAATATTTCTTAAACAATTTGGCAAATTTAAAGATTCTGATGTTTTTAAAAATATACAGGTAGTATTTGCATGAATATAAATCAATTATATATAACAGGAAGTAATAAAATAAACAAAACGCAGCCGGCTTTTGCCTCGACTGTTCCAATTGGAATACAAGCAGATACCGGGACTCAAAAGCTTGAAACACTACCTGCGGTTAGTCCAGATTACAATGTCAGGGTACCTGTAGCTTACTCAAAAATCCAGGATATAAAACTTCCAAATGACCTTACGGCTCAATGTTATAAACTTGCAACAGGGCAAAATGTAGTAATCGTTCCAAAAGATGGTCCTACAGTTGTAAAAACCTATGTAAATACAGGATCGTTTAACGAACCTGACAATTTACGCGGAATAAGCCACTATATAGAACACAATTTATTTAATGGCTCAGAAGATCTTGGAGATAAGGTATTTTTTGATGAAGTAAACAAAATGGGTGCCGATACAAACGCATCTACATCATTTTCAAATACTAATTACTTCATAAAATCAAACCTGCTTGAAGAAGGCGATCTGGAAAACAAAATAAAACTTCATGCCGGAATGCTTCAATCTCCTAAATTTTTACTAGATAAATTGGAAAAAGAAAAAAAGATTGTAAATTCTGAAATTAACATGTGTGTCTCTGAAAACGAAAATCTAGGATACTCTCAAACCATAAAAAACTTGTTTAATATACAATCAACATCACTTGATTTGATTGCAGGAACAACAGATAACATAACAAATCTGACAAGAGATGATGTTGTTAAATATTTTAATGATAATTATTATCCCGGAAATATGACAACTGTAATCACAGGTGATGTAAACTCTGAAGAAACTATCAATCTGATTGCAAAGTATTTCAATACAAATAGAGTACCTTCAGGCAGCAGACATTTTGAAAAATTAACCCAAACCGATAAGCCCGTAAGGCAGGATATAATTTCTCCAAAATCTGAAAGTAATGCGACTACTGTTTTTATCGGATTTGCGGGACCTGAAAACAACAATACAAAAGATAAAATTCATATGCAGGCTCTTGCTAACCTGGCAGGCGGTTTGCACAATTCAAGAGTTTCCGATATAGAACGCAATTACGGTATTTACGTTAACTTTGCTCCTGATAGGTTAAGCTCGCGTCCTGAAGATAAATCATTAATGATGATTGAATCAGTCGTATCGGATGATAAATCTGAAAAACTTCTAAAGGATTTGTACAGTGTCATTGATAAACTATCAAAAGTTCCCCCGACAGAAGAAGAATTAACAGCAATAAAAAACAAAATGAAAAAATCTCACAATCAGTTGTATGAAAGTTCTTATGGCTTAAACAATGCTATAGGAACAGCGTTTTTGAACGATAATATTCAAACACTAAAAGATTTTGATAAGATTGTTGACGAAATGAGTGCTCAAGATATTATAAATACAGCAAAAAAATATCTTGATTTAAATAAAGCTGCATTAACAGTTGTTCACCCTAATAACAGTAACCCTGAACAAATTACAAATTCATACAAACAAATATCAAATACCCCTGTTTCTATAGCTTTTACAGGTGCCGATAAAAGAAATCCGATAACTATTGAAAATATTTCAACATATAGAAATTCTAACAACCTGGAAATAGTTTTAAATGATGCCAGCACAAAAACTATGCAATATCGCTTCTCTGTAGCTGAAAAGAACTGGACACCTAAAGAAGCTGCGATTGCAGAAGTTTTAAATGATATGCTTAATAATGCAGGAACTTTAACCAAATCCCAAGAAGAAATTTCAAAACAAGCTGACATTTTAGGAATCCGCAACGGTATATATTCAACAGGATACGGAATTTCTGTATTAGCCGATTTTCCTGTCGATACAACAGAAAAAACATTAAAACTTCTTAATGATCGAATCAAAAACCCTAACCTTACTCAAAAAGAATTTGAATCTGCAATTGCTCGATTGAAAGATGAATTTGCAAATAGTGAGGTTTCGCCTTATGATAAATTATTCAAATCTCTTTATCAAGGAACTGCCCATGAATTTACACCAAAAGATATTTTAAAAAGTTTAGATAAAATAACTTTAGACGATGTTAAAAATTTTCATAATGATATTTTTACAAACGGACAAGGTATAGCTACGATAACAGGTCCATTTAGCAAGCAGCCGGAATTAAAACAACAAGTATTTAATTCTCTAAATGAGATTGGAAAACTTCAACCGTATGACTCTTCGTTAGAAAAATTACATAAACCGATTGAAAAAACCGAAGTATTTACAGATGTTCACTTGAAAAACCAAGCCGATATTATTCAGGCATATAAATTTAAATACAGCGGCAACATAAAAGACGAAGTTTGTCTTGAATTGTTAAATACAATCCTTGGCGGAACTCCTTCATCAAGATTGTTTAGCGACCTGAGAGAAACTAGACACCTTGCCTATTCTGTATCATCTAACTTCACAACCCCGGGAGATACCGGAGTATTTATGTTAAAAATAGGAACAACAACAGAAAATCAGGAAACCGGTGAACAAACTTTTGATAATATAAAAAAATCTATTGACGGATTTAATGAAAATATAAAAAGAATTATAACGGAAAAAGTAACAGAAGAAGAATTAAATAATGCAAAAAAAGCCATTAAATCCGGTTTATTAAATTCTCTTGAACTAAATGCCGGCAAAAACAACCATATTCACATGGCTAAAACTTCCCCTTACGGAGTTGCATATATAAATAAACAATTAGAAAATATTGATTCCATAACTGTTGATGATATTTATAATACCGCAAGAAATATATTCAATTCAAAACCTGTCTATTCTCTAACTGCAACAAAAGCTTCCCTTGATGCTAACAAAGAATTCTTAGACAGTCTTACAAAATAAATTATTCCTTAATCTGTTCAATAATCTTTTGAATCCCGTCATATTTTGCAAGACTTAGAGCTGCATTTTGGATTGACGATAACTTTTCAGAATCTTTAGTAAGCTCAGATAACATGTTTAATAAAGTTTCAGGAGTTGTATCAGAATCCTCCAGATATAATCCTGCACCTGCTTTTAGCATACATTTTGCATTTTTTCGTTGGTGATCAGCAGCTGCATGCGGATATGGAATAAATATCGGCGCAATTCCGCTTGCACAAAGTTCGGAAATACTCAACGAACCAGCCCGTGAAATCGCTATATCACAAGCCTTTAAAACAGTAACCATATCATCAAAATAAGGTTTTATTATAATATTTTTATCCTGAGCATAATCAGGATAAACTTCTTTTAATTCGGTTATAACAGCTTCGTAATTCCGTTTTCCCGTTTGAAAAATTATTTGAAGTTTTTGTTTTTGAGAAAGCTCTTTTAATATTTTAACAGCCGCACTATTTATTTGCTTTGCCCCTTGAGAGCCCCCCATAATACATATTGTAAGCCTATCTTGCAATGCTAAAGCATTTCGGGCATCTTGCTTGGTCAATGTTTTAAACGCAGGTCTTATAGGGTTTCCGTTTAAATTGCACTTATCTGTTTTTAACTTCAATTTAGCTTCTTCAAAGGCAATTGACACACTTTTAGCAAACGGCGCAAGTTCACGCGTCACAAGCCCAGGATTAGCATCACAATCATGCATTACAAACGGAACCTTCATAGTAATAGCAGCCATCAAAACAGGAGCCGAGACATAACCGCCTGTTCCAAAAACAACATCCGGATTATATTTATGAATATAACTACAACATTTAACCCAGGCTGTAAACATTCCGCCTGACCATTTTAAAAGATCTAAACTTATTTTTCTTGGCATACCGGAAGACTTTACAGGTAAAAACTCATAATCTTTATCTTTTATAATAGAAGCTTCCAAGTTATCAGGGTTGCCGACATAGTATATTTTATCGGTGCTTTCATCTTTTAACAACTCATCAGCCACCGCTATTGCAGGATAAATATGCCCGCCTGTTCCACCGCCTGTTATAAAATAAGTCTTTTTATTCATTCACATCTGTCCTTATTCTTTTAATTCTCTGTTTTGATATATTTAATAAAACTCCAACCATTGCAAGTGATACAATAATAGAGGTGCCACCGTAACTTATAAACGGAAGAGTAACCCCTGTAACCGGCAGTAACGAACTTGCTACAGACATATTTAAAAACGCCTGAAATCCGAAAATAAAAGTAATTCCGATAGCCAAAAGTTTCCCGTACATATCAGGGCATCTTTTAGAAACCCGTAAGCCTCTATGTACAAAAGCCACAAATAAACCGATTACAAATAAGCAGCCTAAAAATCCAAATTCTTCAGCCAAAATCGCAAAAATAAAATCGGTATGACATTCCGGCAAATATGCAAGTTTTTGGATAGATCCGCCATACCCCGAACCGCTGAAACCACCTGTTGCAAAAGCTATCAACGATTGAATAATATTATACCCCTTACCCAAAGCATCACTGCCCGGATTGAGCCAAACATTAATTCTATCCATCTGATAACCGTGTAAAAGTTTTGGCAGCATAGTTAGAATACCTAACCCTGCAACCCCGCCGCCAATCCATATAGGCAGCCATGGTCCTCTTCCTGCTATATATAAGGCAAGTGTAGTTACTGTTAAAATTACTGCCATACTAAGGTTTGGCTGTTTTAAAATCAAAACAAGAATTACAAGCATTGGTATAACCGTACTTGTCATGTTTTTTAAAAACGTATTTAAGTCAATTTTATCTTTAAACATTGTAGCCAAAAGCATACAAAATAAAGGTTTAGCAAGCTCGGACGGCTGCAGCTGCATAAACCCGAGATTTATCCAGCGTTTAGCTCCATTAATCGTAACCCCGAGCGGCGTAAATTGCAGCACCAGTAATAAACCGATTACAACCCATAAGAAGTTTTTATTATATTTTTCAAGCTTTTTATAATCAAAATGTGCAAAAAATCCCATTGCAAAAAAGCCGACACCATAAATCATCTGTTTGATAAGAAATGTAGCAAGGTTTACCCCTTCTCTTAAACATTTTGGAGCGGTTGCAGAAAAAATCGCCAAAAAACCAATAATAACAAGAAATGTTACTATGACTAACAACGACTTATCTGGATCAGATAGAATAACATCGGAATTATTTATTTTCCTTCGTTTTTCCTTTCTTTCTCTTTCCTGTCTTCGGGGTGATTTATACTCGCGATAAGACATATTCTCTGAATACTTCCCCTCTGTTTTCATAACTTGTAAACATATCAAAGCTTGCACATGCCGGCGATAATAAAACAACATCAGGCTTTATTTCTATACATTTATCAATCGCACTCTGCATAGAATCTTCTCTTATGATATTTGTAAACCCGCTTTGTATAAGGTTTTCTTCAAATCTATCAGCAGCCTCTCCGATTAAAACCACAGTTGTTATGTGGTTTTTAATAGAATCACAAAATTCTGCCAAATCGGTATTTTTATCTCTCCCGCCTGCTATAAGCGCAACGTTTGTATTATCAAACGAATCTATCGCAACAATCGCAGCCTCAGGATTTGTAGCTTTTGAATCATTATAAAAAGTAATTCCGTCTTTTTCCGTAATTTTTTCCAACCTGTGAGCAGGTGCTTTAAACTCCATTATTGCCTGCTTTATCAAAGCATTATCAACACCTGTTAATTTAGCACAAATTATTGCACACATGATATTTTGGTAATTATGTTCGCCTAACAGCGGACAATCTGAAATCTTTATTATAGATTCTGCAGCCCCTGCCCTTTTATAAATAATTTCACCGTTTTCCACATAACAGCAGTTATCACCGATATTTGCTGCGAACATAAATATTTCACCGGCTGCCTGTTTTGCAAATTCCAGAAGTTTCTCATCTTTTGCATTCAATACGCTGAATTGAGGAGCCTGAGGTTCTTTAAAAACTTTAGCTTTTGCATTGAAATAGTTTTCAAGCCCCTGATGCCAATCAATATGATCAGGTGTAAAATTAGTCCAGACTGAAATGAAAGGTTTCAATGATGGACTCATTTCAAGCTGATACGAACTTGCCTCGCATACAAAATAGTCAAGACCTTCATCTGCAATATTACAAGGCGGCTGACCAATATTACCGCAGGCTTTTACCTGCAAAGATTTTGATAAAATATGCTCTGTTAAAGCTGTTGTTGTAGTTTTTCCATTAGTTCCGGTAATTATAATAAACGGAATATCACATTCTCTATATGCCAATTCCAATTCTGAAATCACAGGGATATTTTGTTTTTTTATTCTCTGAATAATCTCACTGTGCGGAGGAATCCCCGGGCTTGTAACGACAAGTTCCGCATTAGATATAAATTCCTCAGAATGAGCGCCGTATTCAACATTTATACCAAGACTTCTTAATTCTTCAACCTTGCCCATATTTTCTTCTTCAACATACTTGCCCTCTGTTAAATATACAACAGCACCTTGTTTTTTAGCAAACTTAGCAGCAGCAATACCGCTTTTTGAAAGACCCAAAACCAGAACCTTTTTACCTAAAATTCCCATTATAAAATTCCTTTATTAAATATCTCAAACAGAATAACCGCAATTGCAGATAATATAAATGATACAATTGAAAATACTACTACAACTTTCTTTTCATTCCAGCCCAAAAGTTCAAAATGGTGATGAATAGGTGCCATTTTAAAAACTCGTTTACCGGTAGTCTTAAAACTTGTAACCTGAATTATCACTGACAAAGTCTCGATAACAAAAACCCCACCGATAAAGATTAGCAAGAACTCAAACTTTCCAAGAACTGCCAAAGTACCAAGCAAACCGCCTATTGCCAAAGATCCGGTATCTCCCATAAAGACTTCGGCCTTAGGCTTGTTAAATTTCAAAAATCCCAGCAATGCCCCGGCAACAGTCGCTGAAATTATTGCCAGTTCAATTTCACCCATCGATAAAGCGATAAGAGCACAAGCTACAAATGCCGGGACTCCGGATCCTGCAGCCAGTCCATCAAGTCCATCTGTAAGATTATAAGCATTAGATGCCCCTGTTATAATAAATACCGCAAAAAACGGATATAACCATTTCAAGTCTATCGGCAAATTTCCAATTGTAAAAATACACGCACTTGGATTTGTCGTAATTAAAAATAAAGTCGGCAAAAGCGCAATGGCTATTTGTCTAAAGAGTTTGCCCCTTGCTGTCAAACCGTCATTACCTTTACCTTTTATTTTTATATAATCATCTTGAAACCCCGCAAAAGTATAGAATGCAAGAGTGATAATTGTTATAAGCGCAGTTGTTGTCATTTTTTGAGCTAGAAGTAATGTTGTAACAGATGCCATAATAACTGCAACAATTATAAAAACCCCGCCTGTTGTTGGCGTACCTTGTTTTTTCGCATGATTTTCAGGAGCAACATCTTTAATATATTGTCCAATCATTCGTTTTTTAAGCATATCAATATACGGTACCCCGAAAAGCATACACAAAACCATTCCCAATAAGAATGCTATGGCTATCATTATCATAATTTACATATCCCTCTTTTTACGTCTTCCAAAATCCCTTCAAATTTCATCGAACGGGAAGCCTTCAAAAATATTGTATAACTGTTATTCAAATTTTCAAGAATGTAACAAGATGCTTCATTAGTTGAATTTAAGCATTCAACCTCAAATCCTTGTGCAGTAAGTTCTTGAGCAATTCCAGCAGCGAGTTTGCCAACTGTTATATATTTTACTTTTTTGTTATTTAAACCGGCTAAAAAGCGTCCTACCTGTTTGTGATATTCCAATTCATTCTCACCAAGCTCACCCATATCACCTAATACCACAACAGGATTTTCATAAAGTTCAATAAAAGTCTTAACCGAAGCCTTCATTGATTCAGGGTTAGCATTATAACTATCGTTTATAAACTTAAAACCTTTAATCTCTTCAAGCTCCCAGCGTTTCTCAATCGGACGGTATGAAAGCAGTCCAGCGCGGATTTCATCAGCACTCATACCAAGTTTTAAACCTAATTCAATTGCCGCTAGTGAATTTTCGATGTTATATTCACCCTCAACATTGAGCTTATAAACTTCGTTTTTATATTTGAATTCAGAATATGATGGAGCTTTGGCTATAATTTTTACATCATTCAACGAATAATAAATCTTTTCACCATCAAATTTCACATGTTTTTTTATAATATCCTGATCCTTAGATATAAAAACCCCTTTCGGACTTAAACCTGCTGTTATCTCACATTTTGCAACAGCAATATTATCAAGACTACCAAGCCTGCCGACATGTGCTGAGCCCGAATTTGTAATAATTGCAAAATCAGGTTCCAAATGAGTTGAAATCAGTTCAATTTCGCCTAACCCCCTCATGCCTGATTCGACAATCAAAACCTCAGTACCTTCTTCCATACCTAAAACCGTCTGACAAAAGCCTATTTCGTTATTGTGATTGGAAAAAGTCTTTGCAGTTTTAAATTTCTGACTTAATACAGAATAAACAATTTCTTTTGTTGTTGTTTTACCTGAACTTCCGGTAATCTGAACAGTCCGTGGATTTTTTTTATGCCTATAGTATTTTGCAATGTTCAAATAGGCATCCAAAGTATTAGAAACCTTTAATACAAATTCTGCCCCTTCAAAAACCTCATCTCCGGTTGTAAAATAAGCCTTAGCACCGGCATCAAGAGCTTTAGCAATAAACTTTTCCCCATCAAAAGTTTCCCCTTTTAGAGGTAAATATATATCAGAATTAACTATAGTTCTGGTATCTGTAGAAATGCTAAAATTTTGTTTTGCTGTACTCTCGTTTTTTAATACAACAGCTCCCGTTGCTGCAATTAATTCTTCCCTGGTAAACATCATAAATTAATAATACTCCAAACAGCATATAAGAACAATAACGTTAATAAATATTAAAAGCGCTTGACAATAAGTTCTGTCCGAATGATAATAACAATACGTGATTACTCGGGTCAATCGTTTATAAAACCCCAACAGGGTTACGAAACCCCAAATGAAAGGAAGAAACTATGTACGCAATAGTCGAAACTGGCGGAAAACAGTATCAACTTGAAGAAGGTCGTTACGTTGATATTGAATTATTAGATGGCGAAAAAGATTCAAAAGTAGTTTTTGACAAAATCGTTATGATTGTTAACGGTAAAAAATCAAAAATCGGTCAGCCTTATGTAGCAGGCGCTTCAGTAGAAGGCAAAATCATGTTACATGACAGAGCTAAAAAAGTTATCGTTTACAAACAAAGACCTAAAAAAGGTTACAGAAAAAAACAAGGTCACAGACAAGGCTTTACAAGAGTTATGGTTTCAAAAATCAGAACATCTGCTAAAAAGTCTGCAAGTGAAGAAACAGCTGCTGAATAAGTAGCCTAATATCGTTAAAATACAAGTAAAAAGGAGAAAATGAAAAATGGCACATAAGAAAGGTATGGGATCCACCCGTAACGGCCGCGACTCCGAAGCGAAGCGTTTAGGCGTTAAAAAATTCGGCGGAGAAGCTGTAAAAGCAGGTAATATTTTAGTTCGTCAAAGAGGAACTAAAATCCACCCTGGCAACAATGTTGGTATCGGTTCAGATGATACTTTATTCGCTTTAATTGACGGTACTGTTAAATTTGAACCACACAGACGTGACAGAAAACAAGTTAGTGTTTACACTGCTCAGTAGTTTGTGGAAAAATGTAAATAAAAAAAGAACCTGATTTATTAAGTCAGGTTCTTTTTTATACTATTTATTTTATATTATTTATTAAACTTCGCACAAAGCCTGTTCTTCAAAAGCCTTATCCGGAATATAATCTTTATCCGCTATCTGCAGCTGTGCGATATTTTTGTGATATTTTGGAGACTCTACATCTGCAAACTTATCTGTTAAATACTGCGGTACAACATTTCTTTCAAAACCAACACCGCCGGATTTAAAACCATAGCCAAAAGTTCCGACCTTAGGCTCATTAGCACCGATATTTGCAGCCTTTGCACCATTAATATTATTTATCTGTCCGATTTTACCGTTAAAATTAATACCGTCAACCATCTTCTTATCTCCGTTGTTGTACTCTCTATACTTTAATAAAGTATTTTCAAAAGTCATTATTTCAGAGTTAAGAAGTTTTGTTACATTCTGTAATATATACCACTAATTAGCCAACAACTCGTACAAAAATGGGGCTTCCTGAACACTGACATTACCTGTCGGAACTTTCAGAACCTTAGCTTTAACCGTACGATTAGCATATTCTATTGTTATTACATCATTCTGTTTAATTTGTTTTGCAGGCTTTGCAGAATTTCCGTTTACCAGAACTCTCCCCATATCGGAAACTTCGTTTGCAACAGTCCTTCGCTTTATCAACCTTGATACTTTTAAAAATTTATCTAATCTCATAGTCATCATTTTAGCACATATTTAAATTTCATGATATACTCTTTTATAAGGGAGATTATGTATTTTTATGAAAAAGATTCTTTTAATAATGTTTGGCTTATTTATATCATTTTTATTAATGCCTGCAAAAGCCATAGCTGAAAATATTAAGTTTGTCCAAATCACAGATGCTCACGTATCTGCAGGTTCTGAATATTCAATGAATGTTTTAAAAAGTGCGGTTGAAGATATAAACAACCAGCAAGGTATAGCTTTTGTTGTTTTTACTGGTGATAACATAAATAACCCTAAAGAAGCTAATTTAAAAGAATTTTTAAAGATTGCAGACAAATTAAATGTTCCATATTATATTGCACTTGGAAACCACGATGTTTATAAATCAGGCGGTCTGTCAAAAGTCAGATATTTTGAAATCATACGTCAAAATAACCTGCTTTTTCCGCAAAGAAAGCCAAATTATGCATTCAAAAAAAACGGTTTTCTATTCTTAATTGTTGACGGTGCAAAAGAAATAATACCTGGCTCTGCAGGATATTATAGAACAGATACATTAAAATGGGTTGATAAAGAACTTACAAAGAATGATAAACTTGATACTGTAATTTTACAACATTTTCCTGTCGAATACCCAACTGGTGCAGAATCTACAACAAAAACCAATAAAACCTACAAAGTGGAAGAATACAGAGAACTTTTAAGCAAACACAACAATGTACTTGCAATTATTTCAGGTCATTTTCATATGAATGCGGAAAATATGAAAGACGGAGTTTATCATATAACAAGTCCGTCGCTTCTGACTGTGCCTCAATCTTATAAAATTATTGATATTATAACGACAAAAGATTTTTCACCAATAATTTATACACAATTAAGAGAATTTAAAATTAAGGACTAGTTTTTTTAAACGAATTTTTAAAGATTTTTTTCAAAAACTTTGACAAGTCTTTGCGAAATGCAATCCCGAAAGCCAATGCTCCGGCACCAAAAATTATCTTTAAAACAAGAGGGAAACTACCTTTTTTCGGAGGTTTGGTATGCTTTTCACTTTGATATAGATCATATTGCAGTTCATTATAAACTTTGTCTGCCTCTTGTGGACTATACAAAGTTTTTTTAGGTAGCCTGTCAGGTGCGCCGATTACACCCACTACAGGTCTATCGCCGTAATGCATATTACGATTTGCAGGATTATCTATCTGTTCTACCATATATTAATTAAAACAGAATCAAGCCAAAAATTGCCTTGGTTTGTAAATAATTATTACCATCAGCTATAAATCAACACTAATCGCTTGCAATTTTATTATTTTTAATATATATTGAACACATAGCCGCAGACAATTAGTCCGGTTGGGTAAAATAAACTTTTATTAAACCCAAAAGGTTAAATGATAGTTCAGCTAATCGAGGTTACACAAAGAAAGTAAATAGCGTATATTTGACTTAGTGTAAGATTTTGCGGTAAAAACTAGAAAAGCAAAATCTTTTTTAGTTTTTGTAAGGTCGATAACAAATATGATTGTAATCAATTACAATCGCAGTAAATTTAAAGGAGCTAAACATGGCAACAAAAGCATTTAAAACAGAAAAAATAGATGCTATAAAATCAAAAATCGAAAAAGCTCAGGTCGCAATTATCACAGAATACCAAGGTTTGACTGTTGAAGATATCACAAAATTAAGACGTGAAATCCAAAAAAACGGCGGTGACTACATGGTTACCAAAAATACTTTGGCTAAAATCGCAGTTAAAGGTACTGAATACGAAGCTTTAACAGAAAAATTGACAGGACCTATCGCTTTAGCTTTCGGTTTTGAAGATCCAGTTACCCCTGCAAAAGCTGTTGCTAAATTTATCAAAGAATCTAAAAAAGGTGCTATCGTTGGTGCTGTATTAGACGGTAAATTATTAACAGAAGCAGAAACAAAAGCTTTGGCAGAACTTCCTACAAAAGAAGAACTTTTTGCAAAAATGCTTGGATCTATCAATTCACCGGCATCTGGTATCGCAAACTCTATCAACGCAGTTATGTCTCAACTTACAAGAGCTATGGCAGCAGTTCGCGACCAAAAAGCTGCTTAAACAGCAATTTTTATTTAAGCAAATGCGCTTAAATTTTGTATAGTAAATAACAACAAAAAAACAATAAAGGAGAAAAACAATGAGTGTAGAATCAATTTTAGAATCAATCGAAAAATTAACATTATTAGAAGCAGCTGAATTAGTAAAAGCTATGGAAGAAAAATTCGGCGTATCTGCAGCAGCTCCAGTAGCAGTTGCAGCAGCAGCTCCAGCAGCTGCAGCAGCAGAAGATGCTGATGCTGAAGTTTCAGTTGTATTAGCTTCTGTTCCTGCTGATAAGAAAATCGCTGTATTGAAAGAAGTTAGAACTTTGACAGGTTTAGGCTTGAAAGAAGCTAAAGACTTAGTTGAAGCAGCTCCTAAAGCAGTTAAAGAAAACATCAAAAAAGACGAAGCTGAAGCTATCAAGAAAACTCTTGAAGCAGCTGGCGCTGTTGTTGAAATCAAGTAGTTTGATTTCAATATTTGAAAATATTCAAATTGAGCGGTTATTACATAGTAATAGCCGCTCTTTCTTGTTTAAAACAAGGATTCACTGTTTGATTTTTCAAAAAAAATATGATATTATATTTGGGTAAACTTACAACAGTTAAGTTAGAGGAGCTATAAACCTATGAATATGACTTATTTATACGCAGCACTGTTTATTATGTTTGTTGTACTGCTTAGAGAATTTTTAAGAAAACGCTATAATTTTGATATGGATAATATTGATTTGAATAAAATCAAAAATTTAAAATCCGGCTTAAAAAAAAACAATGAACAACAAGTAAGAAATGCAACAGGCGATAAATCTATCGTACTCATTGATACCGGCGCAAACAAAGCAACTGTAATGGCAACATTAAGACAGATAACAGGTTTTGATTATAACACTGCAAAGTCTATGGTTGATACAGTTCCTTCTGTTGTGATGTCTAATATTTCTGAAGCTGAAGCTGATATGAATAAAAAAGCACTTGAGTTCGTAGGCGCAAAAGTTGAGATTAAATAAAATATTGTAATGATATCAAAAAACACCGATTTTAAAAATCGGTGTTTTTTGTATTTAATATTTGTAAATTACAGAGAAAGAACAAAACCGCCTTTATCTGCATTTTTTAGAGCATCTCCATCTATTTTTGCTCTTAAATTTTTAATATATTTATAAACATAATCTCTAGGCAGGTCAAGCAAAGTAGCCAAATCTTTCGCATAGACAATTTTATTTCTGTTAGATGCGAAATAATCGAAAACTTTTTGTTCTCTATCTGTTAATGCTTTTTTAAACACTACTCTAACTTCGTTTCTCAAAGAATCAGAAGTATTTGTATCCTCAATAATATTTTTTGCCGCTTCAACAGCTTTTGTAGTCTTTTTGGCTGCAGGTTTAGAAGCTTTAACAGATTTTTTTACTGATTCTTTTTTAGGCAATTCAACTTTTTTAGCAGGCTTGTCAACAGATTTCAAATCATCTGTTTTAAGATTTTGCGCAGAGAACGGCGAAATATAAATTTCTTTTTCTTTCTCATAAGCTCTATCAGCGATGGCACTAAGCCTTTCAACCTTTTTACTACCCCATTCAGGCTCTTCAGAAACCACCGGTTTGCCGTGCAGAACAATGTCAATAAGATCGTTGGTTTCCTTTTTTTCTTCTACCTTTTTCCCTAATCTGGCAGCGAACTCCTCTAATGTAATCTTTTCTAATGAGCTTCTCCATTGCTTAATCTCTTCCTTGCTCAAGTATTCAGACATTCATTATCTCCTTACTAAAACTATTCCTTAAATATATCCTATAACCTTTAATTTAGCATAAAACATGCTTTATGACTCAAAATGTTTCGCAACGTAAATTTTTTTTATTTTGTTTACATTTAGATATAAATCGTTGATTTTACGCATTTTCAAGTAATCGTGTACTAATTTTTCCAAATTTTGCCGATAAATTATCTATAAAGTGAATTAGGTACAACTCAGGTTCCAAATCTTTTTGGTCCAGATCAATAATTGCCCCCCATTCAGCCCTTCCGTGGTGCGCTGCAATCATTTTGGCAACTGTTTTGAACCCGGCATTCATACAGATACAAAAACCGTACTGAGAATGTGAAATCCACTCTTCTCTAAAGTTTGTAGCATAATCAATCAAACCTGTTTCGGTATCAATTGTATATTCGAAAATTTTACCAAAATCGTGCAGTAAGCAAGCCGCATAAATCTCATCTTCATTAGCTTTATAAGTAAATTTTTCCATATTAAGCTCCGCAAACTCAGCACATTCAACCGTATGAACTAAAAGCCCGCCGATATAATTGTGATGCATAAGCTTTGCTGCAGGCATAATTTTAAAATCATCTTCATATTTTGCAAAAATTTCAGATACAAAATTTCTTAATTTTTCATCAGAAATTTTAGCAATATAAGATTGTAATTTTGCATAATATTTTTCAATATCTTTTTCTTCAAGCCCTAGTTTTGCTTCTTTCACAAGTTCCAAAGCTGAAACCAAGCAGTTGTTAAATTTCTCATTAAAACTTGCACTGACGATTCGAACAAGATTGCCTGTTCTAAAAATCTTGCTGTCAAAGCGGTTAAGAGTTTCTTCCCATAAAATACAATTAAGCAAAGTTTCATCAACAGTATTTTTTAATTGCAGTTTACCCATCTTCGTACCGGCTTTTGTATCTCCGATTGAAAATATCACAACCTCATATAAATCTTCTGTATTAAACATATTTTTATCCTTATAATTTCCTAGTTTTTATCTCTGTTAATAATTTTATCCTGCCCCCAAACAAAAGAAGAACGGATTTCTTCGCCTGTCTTTTCAATAGGATGGCTGGCATTATCTTCTCTTAATTTATTAAAATTATGACAGCCTGAAGACATTTCTGCAGTAAACTCATCTGCAAAAGCACCTGATTGAATTTCTTTTAAAATTTTGCGCATAGCATTTTTGCTTTCTTCACCTATAACTCTTGGACCGCGGGTCATATCACCATATTCAGCAGTATTTGAAATTGAATATCTCATATCAGCAAGACCGCCCTGATTAACCAGATCAATAATCAATTTCATTTCATGAAGCACTTCAAAATAAGCCATATGGCGAGAATATCCAGCCTCTGTAAGAACTTCAAATCCGGCTTTCATAAGAGCTGAAACTCCACCGCAGATTACAGCCTGTTCGCCGAATAAATCCGTTTCAGTTTCTTCTTTGAATGTAGTTTCAATAATTCCTGCTCGGCCTGCTCCTATTGCCGAAGCATACGATAATGCAATCTCTTTAGAATCTCCTGATGGGTCTTGATATATCGCGATAAGAGAAGGAACACCTTTACCTTCTTCATATTGGCTTCTTACAGTATGCCCCGGCCCCTTTGGTGCTGCCATAATTACATTGATATCCTCGGGAGCTACAATTTTCTTATAGTGAATATTAAACCCGTGAGAAAACATTAAATATTGCCCTGAGTGCATATTTGGCTTAATTTGCTCTTCATAAACCTTAGCCTGCAATTCATCAGGAATAAGTATCTGAACAATATCCGCCCACTTTACGGCATCTTCTATTGCCATAGTTGTAAAACCGTAGTTTTTCGCCTTGGTATCTGACTTTCCACCTTGTCGAAGCCCTAAAACAACATTACAGCCGGAATCCTTCAAATTCATAGACTGCCCGTAACCTTGTGAGCCAAAACCTATTATTGCTATTTTTTTAGACTTAATTAAATCTTGATTAATATCTTTATCAAGATAGATTTTTAGATTATCCATAGATACCTCTCATTCCCTATTTGCACATTTTATTGTAGCACAAAAAGAAAAGTGAAGATTTTATATAAATGTTAATTTGTTGTAATCTGGTTTTCGCCTAATATAAATACATTCCAGTTTGTAGAATTTTCTGCAACCGGTTTATAATAGTCTTTAACCAAAATTTGCTGGGTTTGAATAGGATAATAGTTATTTGATTTTAAAAAGTTTTCAAATTTTTCAGAATTTTTTGTATATTTTTTTTGCTTAATTATCGGATAAAAAGCACGTTTTTTTCTGGCAATTTCGCACAGCATAACATTTACAATCTTGCCATATTCAAAATCATAGCCGCTGTTTGTTGTAATATCAAAAATATAATTTAGATTATCACTTGTTGTAATCGAAAAATACCCGAGCAAATGTTTATCATCTTCAAAAACATATCTGGTTTTATAATAATCATTGAAACCTGAAAAAAAAGGTTCCTGAAACTCTTGAGGGTGCCTTGATAAAGACGGTTTATAGATATTTATAAGCTCTGAATTATAAAGTTCTGCAATTTTTTTAGCATCAGAATTTTGAGCATAACGCCAACGAAAATCAGGTTTGACAGGTGTTGGCTTTTCTAATTTCCAGAGGGTTTCTGAGGCACACTGCCTGAAGCCGCAGCCGTTTATAAAAAGATTGAACAGTTCATCATGGCATTCATCAATAGTCACAGCAAAAGAAGCAGCCCCTTTTGCCCCAAACTTTTGAATAACAAAATCAACAAGCTGCCTGCCCGCATCATAAAGGTTTTCTTTAAAAATTAATCTTGTGATGTTGATTTTATAAGGATTTCCCGGAGTTCTTGCAGTTGTAATAAGCCCTAAAATTTCTTTATTATCTATAAGAATAAAAGACTCTGACTTGAATTTTAGTCTAAGAGGCAGCATTGCATTTACAAATCCGAGCGGCTCTTCCATAATAGACTTTGCCAGTTTGTCATTTTCATCACAGCAAAGATAAGACACAAGTCGTTTCAATTTGCGATAATCAAAATATGTCAATCTTCTTATTTGCATATTCTTATTATACTTTTATTTTACAAATGGTGCAAGTAGTGAAAACTGGGAGTTATATACATGTTTCCACCAACACTATCGTCATTGCGAGAAAAGCTATGATTTTCAA
>OHGK01000416.1_pt1 | contig 30093 bp, 27 predicted proteins | sample 1567671 | NCBI WGS metagenome assembly OHGK01 (sample SAMEA3879577, study PRJEB24766) | human gut metagenome | biome: human-associated habitat; feature: feces | place: USA | collected 1985/1987 | reverse complement strand
TACGGCAGAGCCCCTTCGCTCGTTTCTTGTCGTAAGAAATTATAGCAACTTAATTTCTTAAAGTCAATATATCCATCAAGAAAATTTCGTTTCCTCCTGCTCTTTCCGGCAGGAACAGCAGGATCCTCCGGCAGGACAGCCGACACATTTCACACCCTTTTTCTTCGCCCGGATGAGATAAGCTGATGCTCCTCCTGTCAAAATCACCAGAACAATTACCCCAATCAGATTCTCCATATGCTTTCCTCCTTTTTTAAACAGTCTTCCCACTGCCCGAATATTCCTTATGACTGCGCAGCATGCAGGCTGTATTCGGAAGCAAACTCCTTATCAGATTTGCGGATTCTCCACAGAACAATCAGCGCAAATACAAGGACTGCAATCAGTCCAGGAACAAATGCAGTTCCGGGGGAACCGGTTGTTACCCAGGTACCAATCTGATATACCAGGAATGCCACGGTATAGCCTGTACCGAGCTGGAGACAAATTCCGCCCAGCAGCCATTTTCCGCTCTTCATCTCAGAATTCATGGCTCCCAGAGCTGCAAAGCAGGGCGGTGTATACAGATTAAACATCAGGTAAGCCAGAGCTGCCGCCTTCGTCAGCCCCATAACCGCTGCCACTTCACTTCCGCTTCCAATCAGGGCCAGCTCTTCTGTATCAATCAGGTTTGTTACACCATACACCACAGCCAGAGTACCAACCACATTTTCCTTTGCAATAAAGCCGGTTACTGCCGCTGCTGCCAGCTGCCATGCACCAAAGCCCAGCGGAATAAACAGAAGGGCAAAGGGATGAGCAAGAGACGCCAGAATGGATGTGCTTTCCGCTCCCTCCTCAATCAGCTGAAGCTGCCAGTTAAAGCTCTGCATAATCTGTACTGCCGTGTTGCACACCAGAATAATAGTTCCAGCCTTGACAATATATGCCTTTCCCCGCTCCAGCATGGAAATGCAGGCTCTCTTCAGGCTTGGAATCTTATACTCCGGAAGCTCAATAATAAAAAATGATTTTCTGTATTTCTGACCGGTAATCTTTTTCACCAGCAAAGCGCCCAGCAGCACCAGCAAAATTCCAGTCAGGTACATAACACCAGAAACCCACCATGCATCCGCAAAGAAAGCCCCTGCAAACAGGGCAATTACCGGAATCTTTGCTCCACAGGGCATAAAGGGTGTCAGCATGGCCGTAGTCCGACGCTCCCGCTCATTACGAATGGTACGGCAGGCCATAACACCGGGAATCGCGCATCCTGTTCCAATGACCATGGGAATGACAGATTTACCGGAAAGTCCCACACGCTTAAAAATCGGATCCAGAACTACGGTTGCTCTTGCCATGTATCCACAATCTTCCAACAGTGCAATCAGGAAATACATTACCATAACAAGCGGCAGGAAACCAACCACTGCGCCAACGCCGCCGATAATACCATCAACAAGAAGCGCATATAACAGCGGGCTTGCATTTTCCATCTTTCCGCCGGCCCAGTCCTGGAAGGCTTCAATCCATCCTACCAGCCAGTCAGCAATCCAGGTTCCCAGAGTTGTCTGAGAAATATAAAATACCAGAAAAATCACAGCTACAAAAATCGGAATTCCAATGATCTTGTGCGTAATGATGGCGTCAATCTTATCCTGAATATTTTTATCCTTCGTAAAAATCTTTCTCTTTTCCGCCTGCTTTACAATGCTGTTCACAAAAGCGAATCGCTTTCGATCCTCCGCCTCTACAGCAGCCTTATCCTTCCAATCAATCTCCGCCTGGACATAGGGCGCTTTCTGCCCCGTTCCAGCCAGCTCTGCCGCCGCCTGAACCGCCTCCTTCAATCCCTCATGACCGGAAGAAGCAGAAACCGTCTTGATCACCGGACATCCCAGCTTTTCAGACAAAAGCTTTTCATCAATCTTCGTCTGTTTTTTCTCCACAAGGTCGCTTTTATTCAGCGCAACCACCACCGGAATCCCCAGCTCCAGAAGCTGCGTGGTAAAGAACAGGCTTCTGCTTAAATTCGTGGCATCCACAATGTTGATAATCGCATCCGGCTTCTCATTCTTCACATATGCGCTGGTAATGCTTTCCTCTGACGTAAACGGAGACATGGAATAGGCGCCCGGCAAATCAACCGCAACTATCTCCTCCGTTCCGTTATAATAGCTCTTTTTAATCGGGCTTTCCTTTCGTTCCACGGTAACTCCCGCCCAGTTTCCGACATGCTCATTTCTGCCGGTCAGGGCATTATACATGGTGGTCTTTCCACTGTTCGGATTTCCTGCAAAAGCAATCCTCATAATCCTGCCTCCCTTGTGTGATATTATTTCCTTCTAACCATGATTAGCGTAAACTAACCATCATCCAAAAAAAATCAGCAAGCGCCCTTGCCATTTATTATATTGAAATAGCCTTCGCTAAATCAGTATCCATATTGTAACGTCCGTCCTTAATAGAAACGACGCATCCGCCTTTTAAATGAGAAACCACCGTAATCGGCTCGCCGCTGTAACAGCCCAGAGAAAATAAAAAAGACTTCAGCTCATCATCCTCTGCTGCAATACCCTTTACGATGTATTCCTCGCCTTCTATCGCATTCAGCAGGTTCATCCTCTTCCCTCCTCTAAAAAAGACATTCCGGTCTTATAAAATCATTTTTCCCGACGACTTTATCTTCACGCAAGTTAGTTTACACTAATCACAGTTTATTGTCAATAACTTTCTTGCGGTTTTTTTAATTTCATGCAGCATATCACATACGTTTCTTCTCAAAATCCATATAATAAACCCGGGGCTATCCCACTAAATTAGTGCAATAGCCCCGTCAACCTTAATCTGTTTCATCTTTTCTCAATAAAACTTACTATAAGCTCCATATTTTTATCGTTTCTTCAATACAAAACAGAATTCTATGATACCCTTACTGCTCCGCAATCCTTGCAGCCAGATCCTCCAGATACATCCACCGCTCCATTTTCTCCTCCAGAGCAGTCTCTGCCTCCTCCTTTTCCGCCATCAGCTGATTTAGCTTTACAAAATCATGGGCAGAGGCTTCTATAGCCTGATCCAGTTTGGCAATCTTTTCCTCCAGAGCCGCCATATCTGCCTCTATGGTTTCATAATCCTTCTGCTCTCTGTAGGTAAACTTCAGCTTCTGAGGGCCGCGTGTACGCTGTCCCTTCTCCTTTGCAGGCGTCTCCTGCTTTGACGCTGTTCTGCCGCCTTCTTCCTCTTCAAAGGCCGCCTCTGCCGCCTTTCTGGCCGCGTAATCCGTATATCCGCCTTCATACTGCCTGAGCTTTCCGTCGCCCTCAAAGGCAAAAATACGCTTCATCGTGCGGTCCAGGAAATAACGGTCATGAGAAATGGCAACCACAATTCCCTCGTAGCGATCCAGATAATCCTCCAGAATAGTCAGAGTGGCAATATCCAGATCATTGGTGATCTCGTCCAGCAGCAGAAAGTTGGGAGAAGAACAAAGCACACGCAGCAGATTCAGCCGTTTTTTCTCACCGCCGGACAGCTTGCCAATGGGGCTGTACTGCTTCTCCGGTGTAAATAAAAACTTTTCCAGCATGGCAGAAGCAGACAAAACTCCGTCCACAGTCTGAATATACTCTGCCGTATCCTTCACATAATCAATCACCCTCTGCTCCGGATTCATATAAGAAAAATCAATTCCGTGACTGTCTGTGTCCTCCTCCGGAATTTCCGAAGCAATCTCCTGGGCGTAATATCCCATTTTCACAGTCTGTCCCACAACAACCTGGCCGGAATCGGGAGGAAGCAGTCCTGCGATTATTTTCATCAAAGTAGATTTTCCGCACCCGTTAGAACCGATAAAGCCGACCCGATCTCCCTTTAAGAAAATATAACTGAAATCATCGATCAGCTTTTTCTCCCCGTATCCCTTGCAGATATGATCCAGCTCAACCGTTGTCTTTCCCAGCCGTGTAGAAATGGAGCTTAATTCCAGCTTCGACTCCTGAACCGGGGCTTCCCGATCCCTCAGCTCCTCATATCTCTGAATATGGGCCTTCTGCTTTGTAGAGCGGGCTCTCGCCCCGCGGCGCATCCACTCCAGCTCCACCCGCAGAATCGACTGGCGTTTTCTCTCACTGGCCGCCTCCATGTCCTCTCTCTGGGCCTTCAGCTCCAGAAATCCGGAATAATTGGTCTGGTAGCTGTACACCGCTCCCTTGTCTATTTCCACAATCCGATTGCAGACACTGTCCAGGAAATAACGGTCATGGGTTACCATAATCAGGGCGCCTCTCCATTTTTTCAGGTGCTCCTCCAGCCAGTCCGCCATATCATTGTCCAGATGGTTGGTGGGCTCGTCCAGCAGCAGAATATCCGCCGGGGAGAGCAGAACGGAAATCAGCGCAAGCCGCTTTCTCTGTCCGCCGGAAAGCTGGCCGGCCGGCTGTTCAAAATCCTTGATTCCAAGGCGTGTCATCATCGTCTTTGCATCACTTTCAATCGTCCAGCGGTTTTCCTCTGACACATTGCCTGCCAGAACGCACTCCAGACTGGACATCTCCGGATCAAACTCCGGATGCTGGGGAAGATAGCGGATAACCACATGATTGGCTGTTGTAATCGTGCCCTCATCCGGCTCCTCCATTCCGGCCAGCATTTTCAGAAGCGTAGTCTTTCCGGTTCCGTTAATGCCGATGATCCCGACCTTTTCTCCTTCCTGCAGGAAAAATGATGCCTGATCAAATATTTTCCGTTCTGCAAACACCTTTGTTATTTTCTCAATATTAATTAAATTCATTGCGGTATCTCTCCCTTTATATTTCCTGTAACAGGAGCTGTTTTGTCAAAATCTGACAAGAACTTAAAAAAATAAAGTGACATTGTGCGATAATTATAATTATTCGTCGTTTTTTATCAAAATCTTAATGCATTTTCTCTATAAAAACATTGTTTTCTAAAAGATTTTATGTTAAACTGCTTATATCTGATTTTATCTGAAGCATTTGTATTTCATTTCTGTAACCCGTTCACCTTGCACTGTAACCCATTCACCCGGCTTCTGCAAAAGGATATTTGCGCATACAAAGGGGGAATTATTATGATATCCAGGCAGGTAGACACATGCCGGCGCTACAGACCGGTGCCGCTTTCCTTTCTCATTGACACAGCCAACGCATTCCTTTGTGATATTTTTGTAGAATGCGATAATGTTCAGGTCAATGTCAAAAGCTACGATGAGATGATTCGCAACCTCAAGTTCCACGGCAGGACTCTCCGGTTTTTCTTTAACGGACAGGACGAGCTGGACGCAGAAAAAACTATCGAAAGGATTTTTCAGGCATAACAACAATGAATAACCCAGACAAGCCAAAGAGAAAAAGGACAGCCCTTTTCCATTTCATTCCAATGATGAAATCGAACAGGGCTGTCGCTTTTAGTTGTCTTCTTCCTGCTTCTCTGATACAGAGAATACAAAACGCTTTCTTGCCATCTCATCGCTTTCCAGATACTCGTCATAAGAAGTAATCTTATCAATCAGCTGGCCATTTACAATTTCCATAATACGGTTTGCCGTAGTCTGCACAATCTGATGGTCGCGGGAAGAGAAAATCAGCACGCCCGGGAATTTTACAAGACCTGTATTCAGGGCGGTAATTGACTCCATATCCAGATGGTCGGTCGGCTCATCCAGCATCAGAACGTTTGCTCCGGAAATCATCAGCTTGGAAAGCATACAGCGCACCTTCTCGCCTCCGGAAAGCACCTTTACCTTCTTCACTCCGTCCTCACCGGCAAACAGCATACGTCCCAGGAAGCCGCGGACATAAGTAACATCCTTCTCCGGAGAATACTGGGTCAGCCAGTCAACAATCGTATCATCACTGTCAAACTCAGCGCTGTTATCCTTGGGGAAGTAAGACTGGCTTGTGGTCAGTCCCCATTTATAAGAGCCCTCATCCGGCTCCATCTCTCCTGCCAGAATCTGGAAGAGAACTGTCTTGGCACGCTCGTTCGGGCCAACCAGGGCAACCTTGTCATCCCGGTTCAGAGTAAAGGTCAGGCCGTCTAAAATCTTCTCGCCATCAATCGTCTTTGTCAGATTCTCTACCTTCAGAACCTCATTTCCAATCTCACGGAAGGGACGGAAATCAATATACGGATACTTACGGCTGGAAGGCTTGATATCATCCAGCTCAATCTTTTCCAGAGCGCGCTTTCTGGAGGTCGCCTGCTTGGACTTGGAAGCGTTGGCAGAGAACCGCTGAATAAATTCCTGCAGCTCCTTAATCTTCTCTTCCTTCTTCCGGTTTGCCTCCTTCATCTGCTTAACCATCAGCTGACTGGACTCATACCAGAAATCATAGTTACCTGCATAAAGCTGAATCTTGCCGTAGTCAATATCTGCGATATTGGTGCAGACCTTATTCAGGAAGTAACGGTCATGAGAAACGACAATTACGGTATTTTCAAAGTTAATCAGGAACTCCTCAAGCCATGCAATCGCATCCAGATCCAGATGGTTGGTCGGCTCGTCCAGAAGCAGAATATCCGGGTTTCCAAACAGTGCCTGGGCCAGCAGAACCTTCACCTTCAAAGCGCCGGTCAGATCCTTCATCAGGCTGTAGTGGAAGCTGGTATCAACGCCCAGACCATTTAACAGGTTTGCTGCGTCAGACTCTGCTTCCCATCCGTTCATCTCTGCAAACTCGCCTTCCAGCTCTGCAGCCCGGATACCGTCCTCGTCAGAGAAATCCTCTTTCATGTAAATAGCATCTTTTTCCTTCATTACCTGATACAGTCTCTGGTTTCCCATGATAACCGTATCCAGAACCGGAAACTCGTCATATTTAAAATGATCCTGCTGCAGGAAGGATAACCGCTGTCCTGCCGTAATCACCACATCTCCGTTGGTGGGCTCTAACTGTCCGGAAAGAATCTTTAAAAATGTGGATTTTCCAGCTCCGTTAGCACCGATCAGGCCGTAGCAGTTGCCCTCTGTAAACTTAATATTTACATCTTCAAACAATGCCTTTTTTCCTACCCGGAGGGTAACACCATTTGCACTAATCATGTTTTAACACCTTTCTTCCTCTCAAATCAATCTATTCCTTGTTCTCACTAAAAAGAGAAGCCCGCCTGCGGGCATTTTCCAATATCACAGACTTTTCCTGTGACATCAGAAAAAATGGGGGCAGCTTCTGTCCCCATCCTCTGTATCACTTTCATTGTACAGGAAAATCACGATTTTGCAAGCATTTTTCAAGATTTTCCCCGGTCAAATCCTGCTCTCGGACAGGAAATCCCCGTTTCACTCCGTTTTTCTCTGATTTTTTCTTTTTTGTGATTAATTAAATTAAGTTTTTGATTAATTATTTTAAGAAAAGTATGTTTATTTGTTTATTTTCTTCATTATTTCATTTTTTCTAAAAGGTATTTACATTTCTTTCATTCAGTGTTATGTTGCAGTCAGAGAGAACGTTTTTACCGCATCATCAGGTACTTCCCCGGCCGGTTTGCGCGGGCAGAAAGATACCTGGCCGGGCGGTTATCACCATTTTATTTCACACATATATACAGGGAGGAATTTACTATGTTAACTCGTCTGGAAGCAGATTCCATCGGCACCATGGAGGTTCCTGCGAAAGCTTATTACGGTGTGCAGAGTCTTCGGGCAAAGCATAATTTCAATATTACAGGCCGCCCGCTTCATCCTGCTTTTATCAACAATCTGGCACGGATCAAAAAAGCCGCAGCCATGACCAATATGAATGCCCATGTTCTTGATGAACGGATCGGCCAGGCCATTATCAGCGCCTGTGATGAAATCATTGCAGGAAAGCTTCATAACCAGTTTATCGTAGACGCCATTCAGGGCGGCGCCGGCACCTCTGCCAACATGAATGCCAACGAGGTAATCGCCAACCGCGCTATCGAGCTTCTGGGCGGGAAAAAAGGCGATTATTCCATCGTTCATCCCAACGATCACGTCAATATGGCCCAGTCCACCAATGACGTCATTCCCTGCGCCGGAAAGCTGACCATTCTGGAGCTGATGCCGGGCCTGATTCAGGAATTAAAACGCCTTCACAAGGCTCTTATGGACAAATCCATTGAGTTTGATGATGTGGTTAAAATGGGACGCACCCAGCTTCAGGACGCTGTTCCCATTCGTCTGGGCCAGTCCTTTGAGGCCTATGCTGCCGTGATTGCCCGGGATATCCGGCGGCTTCAGCAGGTAGAAGAAGAAATCCGCGTTCTCAATATCGGAGCAACCGCGGTGGGAACTGCCATCAACGTCAATCCCATTTACCTGTTCCACATTGTCAAAAACATCAATCTTGTATGCGGCACAGACTGCAGCCAGGCTGAGGATCTGTTTGATGCAACCCAGAATCTGGACGGCTTTGTATTTACCTCCTCCATGCTGAAAACCTGCGCAGTCAACCTGTCCAAGATCTGCAATGACCTGCGGCTTCTTTCCAGCGGCCCCAAAACAGGCATCGGAGAAATCAACCTTCCGCCCAAACAGAACGGCTCCTCCATTATGCCCGGCAAAATCAATCCGGTAATTCCCGAGGTGGTCAGCCAGGTGGCCTACAACGTCATCGGAAATGACACCACCGTTACTCTGGCCGCCGAGGCAGGACAGTTAGAGTTAAATGCATTTGAGCCTGTAGTATTTTACAAAATTTTTGAATCCATTGACACCATGACAGGTGCTGTCCGTACACTCATTGACAACTGCATCCTTGGCATTACAGCCAACAGAAAACGGTGCGAACAGCTGGTAGAGTCCAGCGTTTCCCTGGCAACCGCCCTCTGTCCCTATATTGGATATAAAAAGGCGGCAGATATTGCCAAACAGTCTCTGGAAACAGGAATTCCTGTCCGGGAGCTGGTTCAGAACTCCGGCCTTCTCACACAGGAGCAGCTGGAAAACGGTCTGAATCTTCTGTCCATGACTCAGCCGGGACATCAGTTCTAGTATAAACACCGTATTCCGGTGAGTTTCACAATCCATAAGCATATACAGACTCCTGGGTTTGTGCTAAAATAGCCTTTGTTTCAGCACTTACTCAGGAGGTTTTTTATGAAATACTTAGAAAAGCATCCGATGATTATGATTGTCATCGGCATTATGGGAATTTCCCTTTCTGCAATTTTTGTCCGGTATTCACAGGCGCCCTCTGTTGTAACCGCCGCCTACCGGCTTTTATGGACGGTTGCTCTGATGGCTCCGGTTGTATTTCTTTCCGGACCAAGGCGCGAAGAACTGTTTTCTACAGACAAAAAGACGGCGCTTCTCTGCGCCGTCAGCGGTATCTTTCTTGCCCTGCATTTTGTACTCTGGTTTGAATCCCTGCGCCACACCTCTGTAGCCAGCTCAACCACAATTGTGTGTACCGAAGTGATCTGGGTGGCCCTGGGCTTCTGCATTTTTCTTGGGGGAAAGCTGTCCGCAAAAGCCGTTCTGGCCATTGTCATTACCCTGGCCGGAAGTATGCTCATTGCCTGGTCAGATTCTGCCTCAGAGGGAAACCATCTTTACGGAGACTTTCTGGCCCTGCTTGCCGCCATCGTGGTTGCTGTTTACACTCTGATTGGACGTGTAGCGCGGACAACCACCTCCACCACCATTTATACCTTTATTGTGTATCTGTTTTCCGCAGTCACGCTGGTGCTTATCACCCTGTTCCAGGGCTGCTCTCTGACCGGATACGGAGCCAGCGGCATTGTTGTGGGGCTGCTGCTGGCTGTATTTTCCACGATCCTGGGACACAGTATTTTCAGCTGGTGTCTGAAATTTCTGTCTCCCACCTTTGTCTCTGCCTCTAAACTGTGCGAGCCTGTGGTTGCCGCTTTGTTCGCCGTATTCCTTTTTGGCGAAATTCCCGGCATTCTTCAGATTGCAGGCGGACTTGTCATTCTGGGCGGAGTCCTTTATTATTCCAGACTGGAAAGCCAGTGTCAGTAGTCGCCGCCCGGCCTGACATACGATGCTTAATACTGTTTCCCAAATAACAGGCCCGGAGCTGCTGCTCCGGGCCTGTTGGTTCGCCTTTTCTGCAATTTCCATGGCCTGCTGCTTCGGCTTTTCTACAATTTCCGGAGCCTGCTGCTTCGGCTTTCCTGCAATTTCCGGGGCCTGCTGCTTCGGCTTTTCTGCCGTTTCCGGGGCCGCCGGTTCGTCTTTTCTTACATAGCCAGAACCTGGTTCCACTTCTCCTCTACTGCCGGAATTCCCTGCTCCATATTTTCCTTAATGCTCTTTAATTCCAGCTCGCCGGGATAATATACCTCTCCGCCTTCCTGAACCGGAACAGAGGATTTCACATCATCTACAATCTTTGTTACAATCTCATCTGTCAGCTCCGGCGTATTGGCCTTGGACGGATCAATGGCAATCATTACCTGAGTCAGGCCTACCTCATCTCCAAAGGTGCCGATTTTCTGAACAGAATTTCCATTAGACAGAACTGTTGCAATCAGATCCAGAGCGATAGAAATACCGCTTCCCTTCCAGTAGCCCATAGGAAGTACTCTCCAGGTTTTTTCGATTTCGCCCGGATCCGTTGTCAGATTGCCGTTGGTATCGTATCCGCCGGGAACAGGAAGCTGAACTCCTTTCAAACGGCAGTCCTCCAGCTTACCGTAAGAGAACTGAGATACTGCGCAGTCAATCACTACATGCTCTCCGTTGCTTCTGGGAACTGCAAAAATCAGCGGGTTATTTCCGATCTTTCTGTCAACACCGCCCCAGGCCGGCATATTGGGACAGGTATTGGACCAGCAGATTCCGATGCAGCCCTGATCTGCTGCCTGCCAGCCGTAGCTTCCGCCCCGCATCCAGTGATTGTTATTGCCCAGGGCAACAATGCCGATGCCGTACTGCTTTGCCAGCTCTACAGCGCGATCCATGGCCTGCTTTGCATTTAACGGTCCAAAACCTCTGTGGCCGTCCCAACGCTCAAAAGCGCCCATGCTCAGAACACAGTCTGCCGTCACCTGAGGATCAATCTCACCCTTCTGAAGATATTCAATCACTCTTGGAAAACGGTTTAAACCGTGGGAATACACACCGGCCAGAGAATTCTGTGCAAAAATCTGCGCTGCATCCTTTGCATTCTTCTCGTTAAAACCATACTTTTTCAAAACACGCTCAAACTCGTTTACCATAACCTCATATTTTACTCTCATCTTGCTTTCTCCTTTTTCGCTTTTATAATGAATCAATTCCTGCTTTTACAATGTGTCAACTCTTACCTTCAGAACAATCTTTTTTACATCCTCTGCCTCTCCCATCTGACAGCAGGGACGATGTACATCCTCCGGGAAAAAGATTGCGTAGCAGCCGTCAGTCATAGGAAGCATAATCTCATTTACCTTGTCATTTTCTTCATAGAACAGAACATCATCCTCAGCCAGTCTGTCCTCTTTTACTCTGCCGTTTTTCTGATCCGGATAAAAACCGATGTATTCATGTCCATGAACCATATACTGCACATCAATATATTTTCTGTGAATCTCCGGACGCTTAGTCTCCTTGGGACCTGTTGTCACCTCGTTGATCTGAAGAATCAGTTTATCTCCGTCCAGGGGATATTTTCCATGATGCATTTCTGTTACATCCGTTTCCCTTAAAATCCGAATTGCCTTTCTGATTGTCTCAGAGTAAGCTGCCGCACTCTCCGGCGCATAAATATGTCCGTAAATCATGGTTTCTCCTCTCTTTCCCGGGCGATTTCTGCCCTCCGGTTTCAGGATCTTTTCTTTCCCTCATTTGCCTCTTTAATGCAATCGATTGCCAACTTCTTTTATAGAATAACAGACGTTTTTCATATTTTCAATATGTAATTTTCACATTTTATCATAGTTATATTTGTGCATATTTCATAAACCAAAATATATTTATAGCAATCGATTGCTTTTTGTTTCAAAAAAATGCGCGCTCTTGCTGTCTTCTCTACCCGGGGCAGGGTGCAAAAGCTGACGCTTTCCTTCCAAATTGCAAAATCCACCTCATGCATTGTGCTGAAGCTGGCTCTTTCCTGCTAAATTGCAAAATCTAACTCCTACATTGTGCAGAATCCGGCTCTTTCTTTCTAAATTGCAAAATCACGCCTGTACATTGTGCAGAAGCCGGACCTTCCCTGCTAAATTGCAAAATTTCCCTCATACATTGTGCAGAAACTAGCTCTTTCTTTCTAAATTGCAAAATCCCATCCCCCGCAACGCTTCAAAAAAGGGAGTCACAAGGTCATCGACCTTATGACTCCCCAATCCCCCGCATAGCGTTCCCCGCGGAGGTTTTTTCATTTCATAAAAACATAAAAAACAATTTCCTATGAACCAAAAAATCCGGGAACCGACAACTGCCGGTTCCCAGCCAACTGCAGACAATATGCTTTACGTTGATTCTCTCTCAATAATTTCCGTATAAAGCATCATTCTTTTGGAAACTTCCTTCTTTTCCAGCGCGTTCAGCAAAATGCCGGAGGCATTGCGGCTTACCTCCACCAGCTTATTGTCCAGTGTGGACAGCTGCGGCCTGCAGATCTCGCCGTAAATCGTGTTGTCTACGCCCATAACGGCAATCTGCTCCGGCACTGCGATCCCCTGGCTCTCCATCTCATGAATACCGCCGATTGCCAGCAAATCCACACAATAAACAATGGCATCCACCTGAGGATTTTCCTGAAGCAGCCGTCTGGTTGCCCCCGCCCCCCGCAGAATAGTATTGCGGGGATCCGACAAAGAAACTCCCTCCCAGTCTGCCTGATACAAAAGCTGCTTCTCCGAAGGAATTCCCTGACGCATCATCGCCGTCATAAATCCACGTTTTTTACTGTTGTTGGAAGGAGTTTCCGCATCCATCACAAAGGCTATATTTTTACGGCCCTTGCTGGCCAGAAGCTCCACACATTCCTCAATTCCCCGCTCCTCATCCGCTATAACCGAATACACATTAGGGAGATTCAGATATCCATTTACAATCACAATCGGGATTCCGCTGAGATGCTCATGAATACTCTCCTCCACCTCGCTGGTGCCAAACATGGAACCCATCAAAATAGCTCCCTCTACCCGCCGCTGCTCCAGATGGCGGATATATTCTGCCTTCTTTTTCGGATCCGGTCCGGTGCTTAAAGTAATGCAGGTATAGCCCAGGCGGGTCATCTCCTGCTCAATCACATAAGCCGATTCTGTATGATGAACCACCCGGATATCCTCAATCAGGATTCCGATAATTCTTGATGACTGAGTTACCAGTCCCCTGGCCGCCTCATTGGGAATATAATTATACTTTTCCAAAAGCTGCTGAACCTTTTTTCTGGTATTTTCATTGACACCCGGCTTGTTATTCACCACTCTTGACACTGTACTCGCCGATACGCCAGCCTCTTTTGCAATATCGTAAATCGTTTTTACTGCTTCCATTCTCAACCGCTCTTTTCTGAACTCTCTGCAGCCGTTCAAAAAGCCCGAACCGCCGCCAATCCTTTTTATTATTTTTTCCAAAATAAAACAAATGGCCGGGAATCCTTCTGAAAAGACGCCCAACCATCATTTACATTTGACTCCGATATCCTTAGTTTAACATAAAATACCGGTTCCGTACAAGTTTTCCGTTTTATTTCCCATAATTATTTCATGCCTTCAGCATTTCTCCATATCGTCCCAGGAAGCTGAGTGTCCGTTCATTTTCAGAAGCAAACACCTCCTCCGGACGGCCTTCCTCCACGATCACACCGTCCGCCATAAAAATAACCCGATCAGAAATATCCCGCGCAAAAGCCATCTCATGAGTTACAATAACCATGGCAATATGGAGATCAGCCAGAGACTTAATCACCTTCAGCACCTCTGCTGTCAGCTCCGGATCCAGAGCTGACGTAGGTTCATCAAAAAACAGAATCTTCGGATTCAGAGCCAGAGCCCTGGCAATCGCCACACGCTGGCACTGTCCGCCGGAAAGCTGGCAGGGATAGGCGTCCGCCTTATCCTCCAATCCCATTTTCTTCAGAAGCTCCATGGCGGTCTTCACAGCTTCTTTTTTATCCCGTTTCTGAACCGCTACCGGTGCATCTGTAATATTCTTCAAAACGGAAAAGTGCGGAAACAAATTATAATTCTGGAACACAAGTCCGTAATTCTGACGGATTTTCCGAAGCTCCTGCTTCGGCGCATACACCGTCTCCTCCTGTTCATTGTTCCAGGCTGCCCGCTCGCCCAGATATATCAGCTCTCCGCTGTCCATGGTTTCCAGCATGGTGGCGCACCGCAGCAGCGTAGATTTGCCGGAGCCGGACGGCCCGATAATAGAAACAATCTCCCCCTCTCCCACATGGAGAGAAATGTCCCGTATCACCTCCAACCCGCCAAATGACTTTTTCACATGATTCATTTCCAGTAAATTCATGATGCTGATATTCCTCCGAACCTATTGATAATAAGACAGCTTCTTTTCCGTATGATCCATAACCACTGCCACAATCAGATTAAATACATAATAAAACAGACCTGCTGCCACAAAGGGAATCATACTGGTCTGAGAAGACGCCAGCGCCTTGGCCTGGGTAAACATCTCCAGCACGCCAATGGTAAAAGCCAGAGACGTATCCTTAACCAGAGTGATAACCTCATTCGTCACAGACGGCAGAATCCGCTTAATCACCTGAGGAAGAATAATCCGGAAAAAGGTCTGTGTTCTGCTGTATCCCAACAGCCTGGCCGCCTCATACTGTCCTGCAGGCATGGACTGAATTCCGCTGCGGTAAATCTCCGCAAAATACGCGGCATAGTTGATCACAAATCCGATAAATGCCGCCCAGAGCCGAAAACTGTTTCCCACCTTAATATGAAACAGATAAAACGGTCCGAAATAAACCATCATCAGCTGCAGCATCAGCGGCGTTCCACGCATAATGGAAATATAGACCTTTACTATATTCCTCAGAATGGAATTCTTTGACATTCTTCCAAAGGCAACCACAAGCCCAAGGGGCAGCGAAAACACCAGTGTCACCATAAAAATCTGTATACTGACAAACATCCCTTCCGCCAGTTTGGCAATTATCACACTTAGTTCCATATCAATTCCCGCTGCTCCTTCTGCTTCTTTTTCTTATTTTCCGTCCAGCGCTTCTCCCCTTGGCCGGACAGAATCCTTCTATGACTGCTGCTCCCTCATATCACATATGCTTCAGCAGTCATTTCTCCCTTCGTTGTTCTCTCCCTTAAACTCTTCAGCCTTTATCACTTTTATTTTCCGATTACGGTCACATCACGGCCGAACCATTTATCAGAAATCTCTGCCATGGTACCGTCTGCCGCCATCTCCTCCAGAGCGGCCTGTACCTTGTCGCGAAGCTCTTCATTGCCCTTCTTAAAGCCAATGCCGTACTCCTCTGCTGCCAGAGTCTCATCCAGAATCACATAATTATCGCCGTCAGCTCTCTGCTCAATCTGATAACCGGCTACAATCACATCCATGGCAATCGCATCTACAGCGCCCATTTCCAGATCCATGAATGCCGTATTATAATCTGCAACAGTCTGCAGAGTTCCAAAGCTGCTGCTCAGCTCCTGATTGTCCTTCAGAGCTGCTTCTGCAGAAGAGTCTGTCTGAACCTCTACAACCTTTCCTGCCAGATCCGCCAGAGTTGAAATACCGGAATCTGCTGCCACTACAAATACCTGGCTGTTGTCCATGTAAGGATCGCTCCAGGTATAAGCATCCTCACGTCCGTTCATCGTAAATCCATTCCAGATACAGTCAATGGTTCCTGCTTCCAGTTCCATATCCTTTGCATCCCAGGCAATCGGCTGAGGAACATACTCCAGTCCCAGACGGGAAGCAACCTCCTGAGCCAGCTCCAGATCAAAGCCTGTATACTCGCCGTCGTCACCGACAAATCCCATCGGCGGGAAATCCTGATCAAATCCAACTGTAAAGGTGCCTTCTGCACTGCTCTCAGAGGCCTCTGATGCCGCTTCTGCGGATGTTTCTGAAGATTCTGCGGCAGTAGTCGCTGCCTCGGTCTTGGACTCCTCTGCGGACGTTTTCGCTGCCTCAGCAGAAGAATTTCCTGCGCCTCCGCATCCTGCCAGAGATACTGCCAGCAAACCGGCCATACATGCACTCACAAATCTTTTTTTCATAATATGCTCCTCCTTTTGCCATTTCCGGCGGCATCTCACTCCCCTGCCACCACATCGCTCTACCATAGTAGCATACTAAAGTGTTTCTGTCAAACAAAACTTTTTAAAATCCTGACTTTATTCAGCTTCTACTCCGATTTTCTTCTAAAATGCATAATCCTTCCTGTGGGATTGTGCAGAAATCGCCGGCTTCTCGCTTTTTTGCAAAATTCTGGCTTCGCTTTGTGCAAGAATCGCCTGGTTTCTGCTTTTTTGCAAAATTCTGACTGGACTTTGTGCATATATCGCCTGGTTTCGGCTTTTTTGCAAAATTCTGGCTTCGCTTTGTGCATATATCGCCAAGTTCTCGCGTTTTTGCAAAATCGCTCATGATAATAAACATAAAACAAGCACCCGTCATTTAAAAACTCCGATGAAAACTTTGAATCAAAAAAGGCATTGCAAAACAGGTTTTTCGCATCAAATATGGCATACTCATAGCAAGTAAAAAACCATATCCAGTAGAATTACCGTATTTTGCAACACCCTTAACAATCGCATCCTGCTGACATACAGCGTGACACAAACTCTACCTCATCACGCTGACATACAGCGCGACACAAACTCTACCTCATCACGCAGCCACACAGCGCGACACAAACTCTACCTCACCCCGCAGACATACAGCGCGACACAAACTCTACCTCGTCACGCAGACAACCTACAACCGTTACTCCACTCGGCGCGCCACTACAACAAACCGGCCATCTTCTGTATAATAGCTGCAGGTAGATAAAATAATCAGCTGATCTCCAAATTCCGGCCAGCTTCCGGTATCATAAAAAGAATACTGTCTGAGCAGGCCCATAAACTCATCAAACTTGTCCTCAGTCATATCTCCCACATATTCATAATACCGGAATCCCTCCTGATTTTCATAAACCAGTTTCGTCCGGAAAGCAGCAAAAATTTCATAACGGCGGTTCTCATCCGGCGTATCAAACTCCAGAACAGAATGCCTGTTACGATAAGCCTCAGATTCATACTCATCCAGCTCACCAAACATCGTTCCATTCTTCATATTGTGGGCATAAATAATCATGCTGCCGCTGTCCGTATCGCAGAAATCACCAATAAACGGAGTTCCGCTTACAGAACTCTTTCCATAAAAATCGCGACGAATATAATACTGCATGTCATCCGGCGTATGCATCACAGGATAATCCACCTTTGTACCGGGGATTCGCAGCCATCCGGCAAAATCCGGATTCTTCTCCTTCAAAAGAGCATAATTGCGCTTTGGCTTCTCCTCCTGCACACTATTTCCCAAAGTGTCCCCATTCCCGGCGTCTGACTGCTGTTCCGTCCCGGAAGCAGCAATATCTCCGGAAACATCCTGGCTGTCTTCCGCATTGCCTTCCTCCGCCATTTCAATCAAATCATCAAAGGTACTTTTCTCACGACGGGCATTCACAAGAGTTCCTGTAATTCCAAAAACAGAAACTGCAAATACTCCGATACACAAAACCATCAGAATCCGCCACACAACTTTTTTCGGGCTTCTTCTCTCTTCCAAATCCATGCTGTCTCTCTTCAAGAAATCTTCCTTTCCGCCTGCCCGGATACCGGTTTCCGATTTTCATATCTGCCCGGTTTCACCCCTTCGCCAGACTGCATTTCATAATAAAATCTTTCCTTTCCATAAGTAAACCATTTCCAGTCCCTTTCGTCAACCGGTTTCCATGGTTTTCCTACTCAGAAAAAATATTCCCTAAACAGAAAAAGCGAGGCGGCCATACCGCCGCCTCACAAATCAACCACTATTCCATTTGCTTCAATCCATGCGCTTCCTGAATACCATCAAAGCAGCCATACCGCAGCCGGACAATACTGCCATAAGAATCCAGAAAGAAAGCATTGTAGTATCACCGGTTTTAGGAAGTCCTGCTAACGGAACTCCCTCATCAAAAATCTGCGTCAAACCGCCTAAAGGCGTTTCATTATCGCCAATTTCTATAAGTCCGTCACCTTTTGCATTGCCAGGACCGGGGCCAGGTGTGGGATCAGATCCTCCACCAGAGGAAGAACCGCCGCCTCCTCCTCCACCGCCGCCAGGACGGCTGTAGCTGTTGGCAAACAAAATATTCTGCGTTTTTTCTTCGCCGGAAGCCTCCTCATCTGCTGCCCAAATCTGAGTAAACAAACCACCATTATCATCATTCAATACCTGAACCGTTACCTGATAAACCCTTTTATCATAAGTAAAACGATTCTGAGGTTCAGAATTCTGATAAATCCGATACTCATAATTTCCCGGTACTGTATAAGTAATCGGTCCAAATGAAGACTTTCCGCCATTTACCAGCACCAACTCTGCAGACGAAGGCATAGGAGCATTCGATGTTACTGCTTCTAATTTCAGCTTATACGGAACATCTGACGGAATTCTGCTGCCGCTTACCGTAACCTCTACAGGAATCGAAGCGGTGCAGGATATCTCCTGTGCAAATGCTGCAATCGGAAGCAGTAAAACTGCAAGCACTGCCGGAACGAGCGTATGAAAAACAAGGTTTCTTAATCTCTGATACATATCTATTTCATTGCACCTCCTTCGTGCTTATTTTTCCTCCAGCCGACCAAAAAGAATCATACGGCCATTGGTTGTTGCATCCACACAGGTGGACATTCCCACAATCCTGTCCTCTGCCGTTACTCCAATATCCCGGTACTGCTCCGATTCCTCTTTCAGATAATCCAGCAGCGCCTGCATATTGCAGGACTCCCCGGGAGTATAAATCAGCTTATCATAAGCATCTGCCTGAATACAGGCAAACAAGGTAATTCCATAAGTCTTATGAGGAAGATACAGCGTACCTGTCTCATGAGACTCAAAATAATCTGTTTCAACAAATTCCATTACATCCCCGAACATTCCCCCATTTTCCATGTGGTGTCCGTAAATCAGATTATACTGGTCTGAAAAATCCGGGCTGTTTAAGCAGGACAGGAAAATAGCGCCAGACAAAGAAAACTCTCCGTAAATGTCCGTATTTACATATTTCATATCGTCCTCGCCCTGAACCACAGGATAATCAATGTGGGTTCCGTCAATGGTAAGCCAGCCCCGTGTTTCCGGATTCAGCGCCATCAGCTCCTCCAGAGACAGGTTATCCTCGGTACCACTGTTTTCCGGCGGCTTGTATTTCAGCAAGTCACTGGTCAGGAAGGCTCCGCTGTTGATCATGTAATTATCCCAGAGGGAATAACCGCCATAAGCCAGCATCAGAATTATCATGCACACGGCTATCAGGCTTAATATAAAATTTCCAATTCTAGCAAGCTTAACAGCTATTTCCACTCCTGTCCTCCTGTTAATCCAGAATTTTCATTCGCTGTCCTCCCGATGCTTCCCCGCCGGACATTCCGGCGGGGAGCCGGGGCTGCCGGAGCAGCTTTTTTAGATTTTACAATCTATGATTTCTTAAAATTCTGTCATTCGCTTTTATTAAATCTCATCATCCTCGCGTTTCTTCTTGCCCAGTACCACTGCGCCCAGACCGCCTGCTGCTGCTACTAAGAGAACGTAGGGAGCGAAGGTCATTGCAACGCCGGTTGCCGGACCTACATCCTTGCGGTTGATGAATTCTACCGTTATTCCATCTGCTGTCAGAAATCCCTCTGCATTGTCCTCTTTTACAGTAGTAGTATATCCATCTGCTGAATAATCAGTCTCTGTTACTGTATACTTATCTTTTTCAGACAGACCGTAAATATGCAGGGTCTCGCCGTCCATTAACGTAAAAGTCTGTGTTAGTCCATCTGTAATATGAATAGTTTCCGCTTCACCAGTCTTTGGTGTCTTTACAGCCATATACTTCTCAGCGCCTTCTTTATCTGCATCATCGCCGTCAATCGTAACTGTGAAGGAGAATGGCTTATTTTTATGACCCTGGTTACCGGTTACAGTTTTCTTTATGATGAAATCATGGATATCATCATTCGGTGTGCTGCCATCGCCGTAAGAATTGACAATCTTCAAATTATCTTCCTTAGCAGTATCTCCGTCTTTTACTACCTTAACTGCCTCTACCTCATAACCATCTGTTCCATTAACTACATATACATAAACGTGTCTCGGAGTTACATCATAGGTAATTCCATCATAGGTATCCTGTGTTTCTGTTACAAGATAGTGATAAACTCCAGGCTCTGTAAATTTGGTTGCGTCTACCTTGATTTTTCCTGTTTTGGTGTAAGAAGCTAACACCTTATCGCCAGGAGCAAAGCTGAAATTATTCGCTGTATCTAAAGTCAAGCCATCTTTAACACCGGCAGAAACCACTGCGCCTTCAAAAGTACTTGCATCGCCCTCTGTTATTGTAAAACGGAAAGTGGTATTCGGCGCATGGGTATTTCCATCTGTAGTAACTTCCTTGGTCAAATTAAACTCTGTTACTTCGGCCCATGCCATTCCATTCATAGATAAAACCATTGCACCTGCTAGAGTTGCTGCTGCCATTCTCTTATTCATTCTTCTCTTCATAATTATTTATCCTCACTTTCCTTGCTTATTCATTTTTATTTACTGCCGCTTTCCGCGGTAATAATTCAAATCAGAAAATCAAAAACTTCTTTTACAGGCTGGAGCGCCGGAGCACCGCCAAAACCTTTCCTTTGATTTCACTCTGATTGACTGCTCCGAAATAGCGGCTGTCCTTTGCGCCGTTTCGGTAATCACAGAGAATAAAATACTGAGTTTCTTCCAACACTACCGGATAGGCAACCTCATCTCCATATTTTGGAGTGGGATAAAAGATATCTGATTCAAATACGGCACTGTTGTTAATCTTCAGTGTGGAATCATCTGTTACCTCCACACTGTCGCCGCCTTTGGCAACGATTCGTCCCACATACTGCTTTCCATCCTTCTCAAATACCACTACATCCTGAGAATGGAAGTTTTTTTCCAGCCGGTAATACAAAAGTACATCTCCTGAGCTGATTCTCGGTGACATATCATTGTTTTTCATGGGAGTGACTCCAAAGAACACTCCAAACAGCAAAACCATGAAAACTATCATCCAGGTCAGCTTGATAAAGAACGAAGTAATTTCACTCCAGTCTGCCAGTCTGTGGATTCTGGCCCGTATAACACGTTCCGGAGTCAACGGTTCTTTTGATTTTTCTTTCTTTTGTTTACTCATGGGCAGGGCCCTCGGAGAGCTTCTTTTTCAAAGAAGCAATCTCCTCATCCCTTTCCTGCAAACGAGCTTCGTATCGCTCCTGCTGAATTTCATATGCAGAACGGTATTCCTTCTGAAGCTGTTCCAGCTTCTTCCACACATCCATCTCGCTTACACCGCCAAGCAGCTTCTTTCGGAATCTCATTCCCTTGAAAAGTTCCGCGATGTCATCCATGTTCTTTGCACTCATAAGCAGAACTCTCCTTTTTAATCATCGTCCCGAGATTTTTTCACCCGCCTTCTGCTTCGGCCAAAACCTGTCAGGCCGATGGCTGCCATAGCAAGCATTACCAGATATGGCAGGTTGTCTGTGAAGATTCCAGTTGGTACTATCAGAGGTTTGTTATTCTTAAAAATAACCTTGTTACTCTGTGAGCCAGTTTTATATGTATATATTCTGGATTCCTGGAAAACTCCATTTTCATCTGTACCGTGAGAGGTTTTATATCCATCTGTGCTGTAATCATCCTCTTCTATAACCACTTTTTGATCCACAGGAAGACCGATTATCGTAATCTCTTCATTATGCTTTAAGGTAAATTTTCCATTAGCCGGTATGGTTCCGTTTGTTCCATCAGTCTTTTCGTACTTCCAACCGCCTTTTGGATTGTTATTTGCATCCTTTACAGTAAATTCAAAATCTTTATTCCGATCTCCCAGCTGTCCATCTACAACCTTCTTGACAGTCAAATCTCTGACTTTCTTTTTATTGGTTACTCTAATACTTACAACAGGAGAATTTCCCAACTCCTTTCCTTCCTTTGCAATTACGCAAATGGAATCTGTGCCGCTCTCCACCTGTTCAGCCGGAGAATCCTTTACCAACTCGTAGGTCGGTGCAAAATAATCAGCGCCCGGAGAATTTTCCGTAATTTCTATTTTGGTTCCTCCTACCAGTCCTTGAATTACTGCATGTTCTCCTGCTTTCAGAACAATGTTTCCGTTTTCGACCGTCCTTTTCGTACCATAGATTTCCGTATCATTCTGATACCAGAAGTATTTGCCGCTATATGGAACACCTCCCAGCTTCACGTGAATCGTATAGCTGTCATCAGAGGTCTGTCCATCTGCCATTTTCTTTTCAATTTTCAGGTTGAACTGATTATCTGCTGCTACCTTGTTGTTAAATTCGATATACGGATTCTCGCTTACCAGCATATCGCCTGTCTGGGCAGCAAATCCTTCTCCGGAAGTACTTCCGCTAGGAACAATATTTCCGTTCTCATCTACGACATCGACTCTCACTCCGTCAATAGAAACTTCGTATTTGTCGCTGGTTGCTCCGATTTCCTGAATGTAAAATCTGCTGGTATCAAGAATCGCTTCATCATCCAGCTGTGCTGACTGGTTATGCTTCAAGTTAATGATTCCATTCTCCGCAATTTCTCCAGCAATCGGCACGTTCGGTTTGGTAATATCGTAAATATAGTAATGACCCTCATATACTTCGTAATTTCCGCCCTCTCCGTCATAATCAATAAATGTTCTAAACGTAAAGTTCAGATCCTCTGCATATTGGACGTTGGCATACTCCAGGTTTTTCTTAAAGTTAATTGTTCCGGCCGGAATAGTCTGAAGATTAAATCTAATCTTACAGTTTGACTCTCCACGTCCACGCTCCAGATAGAAAAACTTAAAGGTGTGATCCGTATAATCCTTAAATATCCGCTTGCCGTTTTCCAGAGTTTGAAAATTCTCATTCAGCCACTGCGTTGATTTTCCGGCGGCTGTCATAATAGAATACAGATCCTCTGCATCAAATTCTGTATTTTTTCCGTTATTATCAACCTGAACCTCACCTGTTGCAAAGTTAATATGACCTGCTGCTGAAGCGTGCAGCGCGCCTAAATCCAGAACAAGAACGTCGTCGATGAATACCCATACGTCATCATCACCGTCAAATTCAAAGATCATATCATCCTGTGTAATGGTTCCATCTGGTTTTGTCCAAATTGCCTGACCTTTCTTTGGCTGAATAAACTTTGCTTCTACTGTCATTCCAAACAGGTAGTCTGCACTATTTGTTATCTGTCCATCCGCATTCATAGAGTTAAACGGCAGGAATTTTGCCTTATACTCTGTCGGCTTATTATATACTGTAAAATCATTGGTATCCCTGTTATATTTTGCAAAATTCTCAGCTGCATTATAGTAATAATATCCGCTTTCATCATATTCGGACTTCAAAAAGATGCTTCCTGTATCCGCATAAGATTCCACAGCCCTGTTATTATCTGTATTAAACAGATAGCTCAGATTTCGGTTTGTTGCTTTTGTTGAGGTTAATTTAGGATAACCATTAGAAAGCTGAGCCTCAACTACATTCCGGACAACGCCGTTTGTATAAGTATTCCATGGATAATTTTCCGTATTTCCATAGCTTCCGTCATAGAAATGAAATACTCCATCGTCGAAATTAACATCGTCTGCATCGTAGTTAAACAGGTTTACCTTTATCTTTCCCGTAATATCTACAGTTTCCACAGTCTTTGCTGGTGTCGTATCTACTTTTTCATATACAATATAGATATTGTTCTCAAGACTTGTCTCTCTCTCATCATTATCGGGCCTCTGGCTTTGGTTGCTGTATCTCCACCCACGGTCTGAATTGTAATAACAAATCCATTTAAGTTCCTCTCCCTGACTGCTTCCTACGTGAGCACTCTGGAACAGATATCCATCTGTCTCTTTTACAAACTCATCGGCTATGGTTTCTATACTTGTCCAGGTCTGGTACGTTACCTGATATTTGCCCAACTCAGTATCAGAAGCACCCTTTACCGGCTGACCATTGGTATCAACCAGATGTACTTTTTTGCTCTTCTTTCCGTAGGTTATCGTAAAATACGAGAACCCGTCCACCACAAACGCCGTCTCAACCACAGCCGCCTCGCCGTCTGTCTCAATGACCTTCAGCGTTCCCGGCTCTGCGTTGACCGTATCCATAATCGTCTCAACCGGGTTTTCCGGATCCGCCTCCTCGATAATCACATCATCAAGAATTTCCTCTTCAAGTGGAACCGCATCTGCGTTCAGGCTCATAAGAGACATGGTCATAGGAACCGCTGCTGTTTCGTCTTCTTCTACAGTCACTGCCTTTGCCACAGTTTCTATCCGGATTCCCTGATCCGTTTCTGCGTGATGCTGAACCTTTAACGTTCCCACATCTACATCATCCGGAAGAAGATTTGCATCCATTCTGATCTTGACCTGAACCTCACTTCCAGGCTCCGGTTCTATCTCTTCATCATTCAGCCAGAAGCCGATGTCCAAAGCCATCATTCCGCCATATTCCTCATTGGCTTCGTCCAGGACATTCTTTACATCCTGATATTCATTTCCATCTTCTGTCAGATATCTGGCTCTCAGTTCTGCGCCCTCAGGAATGGTTCCTCTCTTGGCTGTCACATCTACCAGAATATTTTCCGCGCCGTCTACCGGCATACTGTATCGGGTCAGTGCATTGGAATCTGTAGCTATCAGAGACATATCATCCAGCCCCAGGCTTCCTGTTGTGGTCAGAAAACCAACTGCCGTTCCCTCTTCCACGCTGGTCAGCTCATAAATCTCGCCCTCCAGCTCATCTGCCGGCTTTTCCTCCGGAATCTCTGTTTCCACTTCCTCACTGTCAGAAGGTGTGGCCGGCATTCCGTTGGAAGGTGTTGCTGTCTCAGCTTCCTCACCTGTTTTTGTTGTATCAATCACAGGGGAAGGTGATGTTATCAGCTCTGCATCAGACTTTACATTTACCGGTATCACAAATTCCGGTGTGTGCTTTTCATCAACTGCAACCGTGACTTTCTGATCCTTCTCAGAACGATTGACTGCCAGTAACATCAACTCTTCTGTGCCGTCTATTACATAATCATCACGTTCGCCTTCAACCAGCTCACTCTCTTCGATTCTTGCAAAGATTCTCAGTTCTGTCCGATTTCCCTTTTTCCCGTTTTCCAGATTTAATTCATAATAATCGCCCGGCTCCAGGAAAAAGTCTTCATATTCTGCGCTACTTCCGCCTGTGAATTCCACATCTGCCCGTGCATCTCCGGCAATGGCATTCTGCAAAGCTTCATACAGCTCTTCTCCTGTCAGCTGGAAACGATGAAGCTCATTTCCATTTGACGGTGTTGCTGTGTCAACGGTATTGCTGGGAGTTGCCAGACTGCTTTCTCCGGAAACAATCACATTGGATGCATTCGCAATACTTCCGGCATTTCCCATAACCATACTGGCGCAAAGCATTGCTGCACAGAACCGTTTTCCTTTATGGCTCCAAAAATACTGGGTTTTTCTTTTTATTTCGTTTATGTGATTTTGCATCCTGGAATTTTTTCCCATTGTCAGTTATCCCTCCCTCTTCTTTATTTTTCTATTCTTCTGTCTTCCTGTTTTAACCATTTTCCGCTTCCTCCCCTTCTTCGCCGTCTAACGCACTGTCAATCAGTTTCAGAAGCTCCAGCGCACTGCGAAATCCCTGACGTTCATTTTTTTCTGCCCAGATAACATCTCCCTGCCAAGTTGCGTTCTGCCGATACCGGACATGTACAATAAAGGTTCCTTTTCCTCCATTTTTATTGTGTAAACGTGATGCATCCATTTGAAGTTCGACCCCTTTCCTATGTTCTTCTCCGGCAACGGGTTTCTTAGCTGAAAAGGAACGGCTGTCTGTAGAACTCTGTGGAAAATTCCATTGATTAAACAGATCTTCTATAAACCGAACCATCTCTATAGTTCCTTGAAAGGACAGAGGCTCATCTGAATATTGATGCCAAATCCGTCCGCTGTATTCCCCATTATTTCCCCCGTCAATTCCGATACAAATCAGATTAGGGGCAAACAGATTGTAAACGACTGTCCTCATTTTGCTCACCTCTTATGTATAAAACTTTACCAAATGCATTCTTAAAGAAACTCTTAAAAATTAATTATTTTTTCGAAAAAATTATAAAAAAAAACAGATAAGCGATTTTTTTTGTGCACTTATCTGTTTCTCTTCTATCTCAATATATTCTTTTTAAATTCCATGTAAATCTGCCAGCGACGCCACCGTATAGCTGATGGAGGCCTTTGTGTGGATCTGATCTCTCAGACGGTTTTTGATTCTCTGATATATGAGCTCACAATTTTCTTTATTTGTTCCAACCAGCATAATCAGGTACTGAGACTGATTATATCTGGTAAAGGTATCGCCCTCTCTCAGACATCCGCAAATCACCTGTTCCAGATCTGACGCGCGAAGCTTCAGCTTTTCCGGATTCCGGATCGCCTTTCCCTCGTAGTCGCTCAGAGTACAGAGCATCAGGTAAATGGACTTTCCAAGACGCTCCATATTTCGGTAAAGGTCCGGTAATCGCAGAAATATGCGCCCTTTCTGCGTTCCTCTTTTTTCTCACATAATTCCCGTTTTATAAGTTCCATATCTCCCGGCAGGTCATGGGATCTCCGGCTGATTTTCTCATAGCATTCCAGCATCTCCGGCGTGGGATCCAGCCCCATCTCATCGGAATACATCTGAACCATCTTTTGATAAATCTCCAGGGCTCTTTCATTTTCTCCCTTTGCCAAAAGAGCCTCAATCTGAGCCAGCTGCCAGTTTTCATATGGAAACAGACTGACCGCCTTCTCATACAGCGCTTCCAGCTCTTCGTTCTTCCCTTTGTGTCTGAAATAATCTGACAGCCAGTAAACGCAGGTATCAAAAATCATCTTCAGCTTCAGATTCTCCTCAATCACCCATATTTCCGTGGAAATCTCGGGAAGAAGCTCGCCTTTGTACAGTTCCAGTGCCCGACAGTAATAACCGGCTTTTTTGTCCTCATCCAATTCTGTTTCCCCGGCTTGTGCCAGCTCCATAAAACTCTGGACATCTGTTCTTACCGGAACCTCTGAACCTGCCATATATCCTCCTTCTGTACGGGTAATGTAATCGCAGTCCGGAAGCCCTGCTGCCGGAAAATGCTTTTTAACCTGATGAAAAAGGTTATTAATACTGTTGTTGGGATCTGCAACGTCTCTTCTGTCATACATTGCATCTATCAATTCTTTTTTGGAAATTTCTTTATTTCCTCTCAGCCATATTAGCTGCATCAGCTGAATAAACTTCAGGGTGTTTTTTCTTCCCAGCAAAATCTCTTTTCCAAGATACTGTACGGAAAATCCGCCAAGCATATATACATTCAGCTGTTCTTGTTTTTGGGTTTCCATTTTACCCCCCCCCCCGAAAAAAAATGCTGCAATAATCGGAGACCGTTATCGATTAGATACAGTTTTCTACCTGGAAACAGTATAGCACAAAATACGCAGAAATACCATAAATTCTGCAATTTTTATGTATGTATGTTTTACCACTTTTTTATCTTTTTTTAATACAATGTTTCCTCTCCTGAAGCTATTGTATTGTTTTTTTTCAGAAAAAACAATCCCTTTGGCAAGAACATACATTTTCTGGCCTCGAAAAGACAAAGAGGAGACTGGAATTGACACATATTTTTATGATAAAATAAAACAGAAGGGAATGTGATGATTATGAAAATCGCTATTGTAGATGATGATCGAAGTTATATAGAGCAGGTGAAAATTCTCTGCAAAGATTTTGAAACCAGAACCGGCGAACCGGCAGAGCTTACCTGCTTTTTGGGAGGATCTGATTTTCTGGACAAATTTCAGCCCGGTATTTATCAGATTGTTTTTATGGATATTTTTATGAAAGGGATCACCGGAATTGACACAGCCAGAAAGCTGCGGGAAATCGATCACACCTGTCTTCTGGTTTTCCTCACTTCCTCCAGTGATTTTATGCCTGATGCCTTCTCATTTCATGCCTTTGATTATATTACCAAACCGTTTTCTGCAAAACGGATCTTTCAGGTCCTGGATGATGCCAGGAAACATTTTCCAAAGCAGAAACCCAGTATCAACATTGTCAGCGGCCGGCAGACAATTCCTCTCCTGCTGTCTGATATTGTGTCTGTGGTAAATGATGCTCATTATCTGGATATCCGCACAAAGGACGGAAAACATCTGCGCAGCCGCATGACTGCAGAAAATTTTCTCCGGCTTACCGGCCACGATCCCCGTTTTCTGTCAGCCAACCGGGGAATTCTTGTCAATGCGGATTATGTAGACGCCCTTACAAAGGAAGCCTGTATTCTGACTGACGGCACAAGCTTTCCTGTCCGTGTCCGGGACAGCCAGAAGCTGGAAAATGCTCTTCGCCAATACCATTTTACCTGGCTTCGCAGCGAACATCATCACAGGCACACCTGAATTTTTCTTCGTATTCCTGCAAAACAGGCATTTTCCAAAAAACTTTCTTCTTATTATAAAGGGGGATCCTATTATGAATTTTCTGGCAAGTCTGGTTCAATTTCTTGTTCTGATTCCCGCTGCCCTCCTGTGCTATCTTCCCATGAAAAGCAAGCTGCGCTATTCTCCCGCCCGCACAGCAGGACTTTTTGCACTTGTATATCTTTTTTTCATTCCTGCTGCCGCATGGTTTCTGACGATTTTTCACATTGGCGCCAATGCAGTCATGTTTCCGGTTATTTTTATTTCCTTTTTGTTTTACTGGAAAACGCTGGACGTGTCTCTTTCTAAAGCCCTTGCTGTTTATACCCTCAACTGCTCCCTGCTTTCCTTTTGCTACCTCTATTCTATTGCCTTCAGCGCCTGGCTCCATCCCTGCGGGACGTATCTGGATGTTTTTCTGGATACCGTTTTGTTTCAGCTTTTTGCCTCTCTTTTTTTAACGCTGATTCTGTCTGTTTCCTTCATCAAAAAGCTTGCCCACCTGATCGAATGTCTGGATATTGATCACATCTGGTATATTACCCTGCCTGTTTCCGGCTTTTTCCTTTTGTTTAATATCCAGCTTATTCCCCATTCCTACGAAACCCTGTACGTCAACCGCGTTTTTTTCATATTCCTGATCTGTATCACTCTCCCCCTGGGACTTCTTCTGTTTCTCTGCGTTCTTTTCTATCATACGGTTGTTCTTTTGATCGACTCGTTTCATCAGACGGAACGGACGCATTTTCTTGAAATCCAGGCAGAGCAGTACAACCTCCTTTATAATCATATGGAACAGACGCGGCGCCTGCGCCACGATTTTAAGCATTCTGTCCATGCGCTTTCTGTTCTGGCAAACAGCGGAGACATGGAAAGCCTGAAGAAATATTTGGCGGACTATGAACAGCAGGTACTGATTCTGGATCAGCTGCGCCCCTTCTGCAAAAATGCGGCGCTCAATGCCCTTTTTAATCACTATTATGCCATGGCACAATCTGCAGAAATCCGGACAGACTGGCACATTTCCATTCCTGATCCTCTGACGGTTTCCACTCTGGATCTGTCCAGTCTTATGGGAAATATTCTGGAAAATGCCATTGCAGGCTGCCGGACTGTTCCGGAACAGGAACGGTATTTCATTCTGACAATTGAAGTTCTGGAAAAGAACAGTCTGTATATTGTCTCTTCCAACAGCTCCGATGGAAACCTGAAAAAGGAGTCCGGAATTTACCAGACCACCAAAAATCATGGAGGCGGCAGGTCACAGACAGAACACGGAATCGGCCTGTATTCTATCCGGACTCTGGCTGAAAAATACAACGGAATGTCGCAGTTTTCTTATGAAAACGGACAGTTTTGTGTCGATGTGGTTTTAAAGCTTTAATTTCTCATAAGATATTTTCTCACAAGAAAGAGGGTGTCGCAAAATCATCAAATTAGATGATTT